>ERZ761603.89-NODE-89-length-78112-cov-25.569263_pt1:27500-78112 | contig 78112 bp, 57 predicted proteins | sample MGYA00511879_ERZ761603 | MGnify/ENA primary metagenome ERZ761603 (study PRJEB28899, sample SAMN02850040) | bioreactor sludge metagenome | biome: EBPR Sludge; feature: EBPR Bioreactor; material: flocular biomat | place: Australia: Thorneside Wastwater...
TCAGGGTTAGTCGGGACCTAAGGCGCACCCGCGAGGGGAAGTCGATGGAAAACGGATTAATATTTCCGTACCGGCTTATACTGCGATGTGGGGACGGAGAGGCGTAGCAACTGCGTACTGACGGAATAGTACGTTAAAGACGGTAGGCTGTGAGATCTGTAGGCAAATCCGCAGATTGAGCTGAGAGTTGACAGTACCGCGAGTTTTCGGACAAGCGGAAAATGTTGTGAAGCGTGCTTCCAAGAAAAGCCACTAAGCTACAGGTATAAGGCGCCCGTACCGTAAACCGACACAGGTAGTCGAGGAGAAAATCCTAAGGTGCTCGAGTGAATCACGGCTAAGGAACTCGGCAAAATGGTCTCGTAACTTCGGGAGAAGAGACGCCTACCCAAGCAATTGGGAGGCCGCAGAGAATAGGTCCAGGCGACTGTTTAGCAAAAACACAGGACACTGCAAAGCCGGAAGGCGCAGTATAGTGTCTGACACCTGCCCGGTGCCGGAAGGTTAAGGAAGGGGGTTAGCAGCAATGCGAAGCTCTTGACTGAAGCCCCGGTAAACGGCGGCCGTAACTATAACGGTCCTAAGGTAGCGAAATTCCTTGTCGGGTAAGTTCCGACCTGCACGAATGGTGTAACGATCTGGACGCTGTCTCAGCCGTGAGCTCGGTGAAATTGAAGTATCGGTGAAGATGCCGATTACCCGCAACGGGACGAAAAGACCCCGTGAACCTTTACTATAGCTTCACATTGTGTTTGAGTATAGGATGTGTAGGATAGGTGGGAGGCTATGAATCTGGCACGCTAGTGTTGGTGGAGCCGCCGTTGAAATACCACCCTTTCTATACTTAGATTCTAACTTTCCTTATGGAGAGGACAGTGTGTGGTGGGTAGTTTGACTGGGGTGGTCGCCTCCTAAAGAGTAACGGAGGCTTGCAAAGGTACCCTCAGCATGGACGGTAACCATGCGAAGAGCGCATTAGTAGAAGGGTGCTTGACTGAGAGAACGACGGTTCGAACAGGGACGAAAGTCGGCTAAAGTGATCCGGTGTTTCCGCATGGAAGGGACATCGCTCAAAGGATAAAAGGTACTCCGGGGATAACAGGCTGATCTCCCCCAAGAGCTCACATCGACGGGGAGGTTTGGCACCTCGATGTCGGCTCGTCACATCCTGGGGCTGGAGAAGGTCCCAAGGGTTGGGCTGTTCGCCCATTAAAGTGGCACGCGAGCTGGGTTCAGAACGTCGCAAGACAGTTCGGTCTCTATCTGTTGTGGGCGTAGGAGTATTGAGGAGGTCTGGCTCTAGTACGAGAGGACCGGGTTGGACGCACCTCTGGTGTACCAGCTGTGCTGCCAGGTGCAGTGCTGGGTAGCTATGTGCGGTCAGGATAAGCGCTGAAAGCATCTAAGCGCGAAGCCGTCTCCAAGATGAGTACTCCATTGAGGGTCGTGGAAGATGACCACGTTGATAGGCTATAGGTGTAAGTGCAGTAATGTATTGAGCCGAGTAGTACTAATTACCCGACAGCTTCCTAATTTTTTAAATAAAAACTCTTGAACAAAGAAGTTTCTGTTGTGCGCGCATTATCAGCTTTTGTGAAAGTCTTTCTCTCTACCTGTCATGAAAAAGTAATTGAAGAAGAATCGTGCTTGGAAAGCCAAGTGTGAGAATAGAAACTGAACGACCCAAAAGAGTTGTTGGTGGTTATAGCAAGGAGGAACCACCTCTTCCCATTCCGAACAGAGTAGTTAAGCTCCTTTGCGCCGATGGTACTGCCCCTAAAAGGTGGGAGAGTAGGTCGCTGCCAACTTTTTTTCCTAAAAAAGCTCGTCCATAAGACGGGCTTTTTTCGTTTTAGACAACCTTGTACTACTTTTGCCCCGACCGAACACTGATCGTTGGGTCCTTTCCTGATGCCGTTTTCGATTACCCGTAGATTTGATGTAGCATGTTGCTTAGCGCTCTTGGTGAGCCTGAGTGTGATCCTTTTTGCGGGATGCTATCTGGCACATGATTATGAATCCCTGATTGCCAAGTACATAGCCCTTAAAAATTGCTTTTACCGGGCGGACCTATGGCCGCAACAGTTTTTTACCGCCCGCGTGAAATCTCAGGGTAACAACTGGAATTGGTTGGCCCTGATGCTTGGAGCGGTGTCTGCATGGTATTCTATTCACCGGTTGAAAACTCAAACGCTTTCTCTTCAGCCTTCTTCCTATCGTGCCGTTCCCGGCCATTGGCCCTATCGGGGCCTGCTGTTGCTGTCGGGCATGGCGCTGTGGTGGTTCAGCCATCACCATACCCGGCCTGCTTACGACGAGATTTTTTCAGCCGTACATTGTGCCGGCATGCACCCGTTTCAGACGGTCTCCTATTATATGTTGCCCAATAATCATCTGTTATTCAATGTTTTGAATAGTCTTTTGCCTTTGACGCCGGAAGACAAAGTGATGAGCGGGCGCCTGATTTCTTTGTTGGCATTTTTGGCAACACAACAAATTGCCTTTTCGGTGTTGAAACAGAAAATGTCGTTGCCGGCGGCTTTGGGCGCGGTGCTGCTGCTGTCCTTGAGCTTGCCGACCTTGGGATTTGCGTCGCAGGCCAGAGGGTACAGCCTGCAGTTGCTCGCCGGATGGGGCGTGGTTGCGGGGGTGTGGCGTTACTTCGACAAAGGCGACAGGTTGGCGGGCCGATGGATGTTGCTCGGAGTCGTGGCAGGGTATGCACTGCTGCCGAGTTTTTTGTTTTTTCATATTGCCGTGGTGCTTTTTGCACTTATAATGCAATGGTATTCAGGTAGATGGAATATTAGTTTTTGGAAGTATCAGTTGCTGGCCGCCGCTTTCGTCTTTATGTTTTACCTGCCGGCGCTTTCGTTTTCGGGCCTAGAGGCGTTCACCGGAAACAAGTATATGCGGGCCGACGATAAGTCATTGTGGGAGTTCGCTGGACAGTTTTTCGGACTGTCTGACTTTTTTATGAATTACGCATTCTCTTCCATTTTTACCGAAAAGACCTACCCCGTTTTATATATGTTATACCTGCTGCCGCTGAGCCTTTTGTTGTCAAAAAACAAAAAAAACCGCGCCATAGCCGTGTTTTATTCATTGATGTGGCTGTCGGTAGTACTGATCGTGCTGGGGATGAAAAAAATACCTTTCAGCAGAAACTTGATTATTCAGTACAGCATCGGATTGGGGGCCATTTTGTACACCATATATTATTGGTTGCAGGAATGGAGCCGGCGTTGGAATGCCCTGAAAGCAACCGGAGTCTTGTTGGGAGGGCTTCTTCTTGCGATGAGTCTGATTTTAGGAATGCGTTTCCCGAAAATAGCCGGCGAGCAACTCTATTTCAACCGTGCCAATGAATTGTATGAAGCCAACAGCAGGGGCCAGGCAACATTGCCGACAGACGTGCCGGTCGCATTCAGCCATGAGAGTTTTTACTGGTATTACCTACGTCTGCAATCTGGCGGCGCGGCGCGGTTGTGCCCAAATGGCGACGAGCCTTATTTGGTAAAAAGAAGCTCCGAATCATTGCCGAAATCGCTGATGAAAAACTATGAACTGTATGACCAACCCGAAGGCGACGGGTATGAAATTTGGAAAAAAACAAAGTAGGGACGAGAACCTACACCTCCCGTTTCAACAAATCCGAAAAAGCGGCGTCGAGGCTGCCAAATTGGAATTGGAACCCCGCCTGCTCTATCTTTCGGGATGAGACTTTGGTGCTGTTCAATACCACCTCGGCCATTTCGCCCATCATCCACCGAAGCGCGAAAGCCGGTGCGGGCAGCAGTACGGGCGATTTGCCCAGAGCCTGCATGAGTGCCAGGCTGAGGTCTTTGTTGGTAGCGGGTTGCGGCGACACGGCGTTGAAGGCGCCGGCCATTTCGGGGTGTTGTATGGCATGAAGAAACATGCGGCACACGTCGTCAATATGAATCCAGGAGTACCACTGCGCGCCGTTGCCGAAATAAGTACCTGCTCCCAAACGGGCCGGGAGCAACATTTTTTCCAAAGCCCCGCCCCGCGTACTCAGTACGATGCCGATGCGGAGCGCTACCGTGCGAATACCGGCGTCGGCCACTTCTCCAATGGCCTGTTCCCAGGCAATGCAGCTCTCGGCTAAGAAGCCCTTGCCGGGAGTGGCATTTTCACTCAGTTCCTCATGGCCGCGCTCGCCATAGTAGCCGATGGCGGCCCCTGAAACAAAACACTGCGGGGAATGGCCCGTGCATTGGATGCTCTCCAACAGCAGGCGGGTGCTGCGCGTGCGGCTTTCTATGATTTCGCGTTTGCGCTCCGGCGTCCATCGCTCATCGGCAATGCCCGCTCCGGCCAGATTGATGACGACATCGGCCTGGCGGACGGCATCGTGGTCTATGGTGCCTTTTTCGGGGTCCCAGACAAAAGTGGGGAAATCGCCGTAAGGATTGGCTTTCCTGCTGAGAATAGAGACTTTGTGTCCTTCCTGTGCGAGTAGGGTACGCAGCCTGCGTCCGATAAGCCCGGCGCCGCCGGCGAGTAAAATGGATGCCATGTTGGTATGGTTTGCGAGTGAAACAATGGGCGAGGGGCATGGTTCATGGGGGATCTGCTTCGCAGTTTATCTTCTTTGGAGTAAGCTGCTTCGCAGTTCATCGCCAATGGAGAGGGAGGGGAAATCTGCTGCGCAGTTTATCTTCTTTGGAGTAATCTGCTGTCCGCGCCTTGCGCGGTGCGCAGTTCATCGCCAATGGAGAGGGAGGGGAAATCTGCTTCGCAGTTTATCTGCTTTGTGAAACCCGAAACCTTGAACCCGGAACCGGTAGCCGCGCCATGGCGCGGAGTTCTCTGTGGGCGGTGCTCAGCGTGAGGAAACCCGGAACCTCGAACCTTGAACCCGAAACCTCGAACCCAAAAACAAATATCTTTACAGACTTCACGGCGTTCAGATAATTGGCTTTACTTTTGTGTGATTGTCTCATAACACTATCACCAACAACACATTCCAAACTTATGAAAACTACTGCTGCATTGCCCTTTTTCCTGTTTTTGGTATTGATTACTGCTTTTTCCGGCTGTAAGCGCGAGCCTGCCGTGGAGTACAAAAGAACCGACAATACGGTGATTGTTGGTATGCCCGCCGACGCCGACCGATTGAACCCGCTGCTGGCAACGACTGCCTATGCCCGCACTGTACACGAACAGATTTTTTCCTATTTAGTAGCGCAAGACCCTGTTACAGGTGCGTTTTTGCCGCAATTGGCCAAGTCCTTGCCGGAGCGTAAAGAAACGGCTGAGGGCCAGGTGGCTTATACTTTTGAAATTCGGGAAGAGGCCAAATGGGATGATGGCGCCCCGGTCACTGCTGCCGATTTTATCTTCACGCTCAAGGCCATCCTCAATCCCAAGGTGGCCGCTCAGCGCATTCGCCCCTACATGGCGTTCATCAAAAAAGTGGAAACGGACGCCGCCAATCCGCGCCGCTTCACGGTATATAGCGAAAAATATATTTTGGCAGAAGAGGCCATTTCTGCTGCTTTTCCAGTGATGCAGGAAAGCCATTACGATCAGGCGGGCCTGTTGAAAGGCATACCTCTTGACCAGTTTTTACAGCCGGAAGTCATTGCCGGCTTAGCCGAAACCAATGAAAATCTGGGCAAATTCGCCGAAGCGTTTTCATCCGAGAAATATTCGCGCGAAAAAGGGGGAGTTACCGGCAGCGGACCGTATCGCCTGGAATCCTGGGAAACCGGGCAGCGCATCGCATTGGTGAAAAAAGAAAACTGGTGGGGTGAGAAATTAGGTAAATCCAACCCCGCCTTTGCAGCTTATCCCGATCAAATTACCTTTAAAATACTGCCTGATGCCGTCACAACGCTCAATTCCATCAAAGCAGAGGAGATAGATGCCGTTTCCAATATTGATCCTAAAGATTATATTGATCTGGAAAATGTTGCTTCCGTGAGCGACCGCTATGCGTTTGCTTCACCTTTGGCGCTCAGCAATCTTTTTATTTATGTAAATGCTACCCATCCCATCCTTTCCGACAAGCTCGTCCGGAAAGCACTGTCTCACGCCGTGAACGCGCAGGAAATCATTGACAATGTATTTTATGGATTGGGACAGCCTGTGAACGGCCCGGCGCATCCCTCCACCAATTATTATCACAAAGGATTGAAGCCGGTAGAATTCAATGTTGAAAAGGCAAAATCTCTGCTGACACAAGCCGGTTGGACCGATTCCGACAACAACGGCTATGTGGACAAAGACATCAACGGGGTACGCACCGAGTTGAAAATCAACTACCTGATGAACGCCTCCAGAGAAACCTCCAAAAATGTGGCGCTCTTGTTGCAAGACAATGCCAAAAAAGCCGGCATTCATATAGAATTGGTGGCCAAAGACCCGCTCCAGATCATTGACGACATCAAAAAGAAAAACTACGATATAGCCGGCGGCGGCCGTTCGGCGAGCAATACGCTGTGGGATCCGATGCAGTCCTGGCACACTGCCGGAGACAATCGCACGGGCTTCGGCACGCCGGAAACGGATGCGCTCATTGAAGAAATTCAGGTGACCATGGATGAAAAAGCCCGCAATGAAAAGTACAAAAAACTACAGGAAGCCATTTATGAGGAGCAGGTAGAAGTTTATCTGTTTGTGCCTCAAGACCGGGTGCTCATTCACAAGCGCTTTGAAGCCGAGGCGCACTCTGTGTTTCCGGGCTTTTCCGTCCATCGTTTTCGTCTGAAAAAATGATCCGGTATCTGCTTCAGCGATTGTTGTGGTTCCTGCCTTCGCTGTTGCTCATCTCGCTGCTCGCTTTCGCGCTGAGTAAATCCGCGCCCGGCGACCCGGTGGAGTTGCGCAACAGCGCAGGTTCGGCCCCGATAGCCTCCGGCCCCGCTCAGGCAGATCGCTTGTATGCAGAAACCGCCCGCCTCATGGGTTTAGACAAGCCCGCTTTTTACTTTTCCATTGCCCCGGCAGCTTACCCCGACACGCTGCATCTCATTGCACGACAGGATCGCCGCCAAACGCTGAAACGCCTCGTCGGGCAATATGGCAACTGGCCGCTCATTGAGGCGTACTACCACAGCATTCAGCAGGCAGAGCGCAGCATGGCCGCCGGGCCGTCGCCGTTGGCCGGGCCGCTCCGCGATCTGTATCTCCAGCACCAGGATGGGGCCATTCGCGCCCGATTGGACACCATGCAGGCCATGCTGCAACGCGACAGCTTAGCCTCGGAAAAATGGAGAGAGGCGGTTGCTGCCCTTAGAAATAATTACGAAGACATAGTGGCCCGCCCAGATCGCGGCGCGCTCTATTGGCCTGATTTTGATTGGAAAGGCTTTGATAATCAATATCATAACTGGTTGACCGGCATGTTTCGGGGCGATTTCGGCACTTCGTATCAGGATGGCCGCCCGGTGCGCAATAAAATCCGCGACGGCCTGCGCTGGACGCTGTGGCTCAACATCATCGCCGTGTTGCTTTCGTTTGGCCTGTCCATTCCCATCGGCGTTTGGTCGGCGCAGCGGGTCGGCAGCCGGTTCGACCGCAGTACCTCTGTTTTGTTGTTCATGCTGTACTCGCTGCCGGTGTTTTGGATAGCCACCCTCTTGCAGGTGTTTTTTACAACGCCGGAGTACGGCATGGACTGGTTTCCGACCGCCGGGCTGAGCGAGCTGCCACCCACCGCGCCGTTTTGGGAGCGTTTACTCGATCAGACGGCCCATATTTTCCTGCCGGTAGTATGCCTGACCTATGGTTCTTTGGCCTTCATTTCCAGACAAATGCGGGGCGGCATGTTGCAGGTACTCGATCAGGATTATATTCGCACGGCGCGGGCCAAGGGGCTGCCGGAGCGGCGGGTCATCTGGCGGCACGCTTTTCGCAATGCCTTGTTTCCCATCATTACGCTCATTGGCTCAGTATTTCCGAGCATTCTGGCAGGCTCGGTCGTCATTGAGGTCATTTTCGGCATACCCGGCATGGGCAAGCTCACGGTGGATGCCATTTTTGCCCGCGACTGGCCGGTGGTTTTTGCCGTGTTGATGATGGCTTCTGTACTCACGGTGGCCGGGCTGTTGGTTTCCGACATGCTGTATGCCTGGGCTGATCCCAGGGTGAGGTTTCAAAAGAAGAGTTGAGTGGGGAGAACCGCGCCCGCGCCCGCCAAACAAAAAACAGGCTGCCCAAACATCGTTGGACAGCCTGTTTTGTTTTTATGGAGCAAACAGCAAGTATCTATGCTCTCCCGATTCGTTCCTTCATCGGGACTGCGCTTCGCTTGCATGCTCCATGCTTATTATTTCACCACCGTCACCTTTTCGGTCACAGCGCCGAAGTCGGTAGCTACGCGTACGAGGAACACGCCCTGAGCTTGCGGCGCCCAGTTGAACTGGTGATTGCCGGCGCTCAGCAGATTGCCGTTGGCGATGGTGTGCACCAATTTACCGCTGAGGTCGAACACAGAGATGTTGACAGCAGAAGCAGAAGCGAGTTGCACGTCTATACGAGCCAAATCAGAAGCCGGGTTGGGATACACCTGTACCTTGCCGGCGAGCAGGCCGGGTTCGTCGGCGGCAGAAGTGGCGGGCTGATATACGCGGATGTTGTCGAGGTATATGTTATTGCCATAGGCAGTTACTACGGTGAAACGCACCAATACCTCTCCGTTACCGTCGAAATTAGTGAGCGCCACTGAGTCGGTTCTCCAATGAGTTACGGCGGGAATATAAAAGTTGTTGGTTGCGGCAGCAGTCGCTAATTGAGCGCCGGCTTTATTCCAAATAGTAGTCCATGTGTCGCCACAGTCGGTAGAAATGGAAACAAGCATACGTTCGCTGGTCGTTTGGTATCGAGCATGGGCATAATCAAACTTCACATAATTGTTGGTTGATCCCGAAAGATCAATTTTTTCAAAGATCAAGTGCGCTTCGGCGCCGGGGTCGTTCCAACCATAGCAATTTGAGAATATAGACTTAGTAGAAGCGCCGTAGCCTCCCACTTCTTGGGTAACACTAGAGCTTAAAACTCCTTTATTGACTACCATAAAATGGTCCTCTGCGTCTTTAATCGCCAAAGTGCCGGTAGGAACTGCCCTTACGGGAGTGCTTTCCATTCCTTCTGTGATCTGAGTACCTACGGGTTCATTGCTAAGTGTGTAGTATATTTCCGACGACAGCAATTCGTTCAATGAGTTATATTCAAAATGATCTCCATTGGCATTGGAAACATCATAGTCCACCTCGGCTGCACCGGGAGTAATGGCAATCTCCGGGAATGTGATGGTAACGGTGCCTCCGGGAGCAAGTGTGCCTTCCCATTCCTGAGTCACTGCGGCGGCGCCGTTGAGGGTGTAAGATACATCCATAGATGTAATGGGGGTGTCGCCTTCATTGGCTACATCCACTTGCGGCGTGAGGGCGTAGTTGCAAAATCCATCAGGGCCTATGCTGTTGGGATATACTGCCACGTCCACTATGTTGCCTTGCAAGGGCTTGGGAAAGCTTTCTACTGCCTGGTACACCTGCCGGTCGGAGGTTTTTTGCACAAAAGCCACCACGCCGATCCGGGCGAAATTGTAAATGTAAGAAGGCAGTGCCGCAGCATAAGTGATCGTCACCGAATCGCCGGCGGGAATGGCGGCCAAAGCAGCGCCGGAAGCATTGGGCAACATCTTGCGCATCACGCTTTTGAAATCAACTTCGCCGTTAGAGCCGGGGGCTGTCGGAAAAAGGATCTGCTTTTCGGTGACGGCCGTGTGCAGCACCACGCCGCCGGGGTTGAACTCCGTAGCGCCGAGGTTTTTGATTTTGCACTGAATAAAGATAGAATCAAACCCGGCGGAAATCTGGTGATCCAGCGTCATGTCAATGGGCGTGCTCTGATTGAGGCGGTTGTTGATCATGGCCTGAGTAACTGCGCTGGCGACTCCGGCGTTTTGTACCCCGTCCAAGCGCACATTGGGTACGCTTGTAGTTTGGTAGTATGTCACGCGAGCGGCCACTTCGGACGGGTTTTGCTCGTTCATGGGGTCGTAGCCAGGCCAGTTTGTCTGGTACTTGAGCAGTACCACCTTGTCTCCATTGCTTTGGAGCAGGGCATTGAAGGCCGGGTTTTGAGATGCGCAAGGGCCGCAGGAGGCTTGCGTAAAAGATTCCACCATGACGCGGCGCACAGCTTGCGCGTTGGTCAGCGCCGGCAGGAGGAGGAGAAGGAGTGCAGGTAGCAGTTGCTTCATTTCGCTAAATTTTTGATGATGTGAGAAAAAAGGATGGATGATTTTATTTCGGGGTCAAATGTAAAGATGTTTTTCCTGATAAGCGCGCATCCTGTATGGCGAAATTTACGGGCAATGGCCGGTGGGGAGGGCGGGAAGAGGTTTTGTCGGGGGGGTGACAGTTGATCTGCTGCCGCGCCTTGCGCGGTGCGCAGTTTATCTTTGCTTATCGGGAGGGGTGTTGCAGGGTAATCTTGGATGTTCGTCCATATCAGGATGTTCCGAAAATCTTGAATCCGAAATCGGGAATCGGGAATCCGAAATCCGAAATCGGGTTCCAAAACAAAGGCAGCTTGCCGGAGGGTGCTGCACCGTCCGACAAGCTGCTGCCGAAAAAGGGGATGGAAAAAGCGGGGCTTAGTTCTTTTCTGTCTCAACTGTGGGTGCGCGCGCAAAGATGCAGGCAGTTTCCCGCAAAAAAAATTACACTTTTGCAAGGTTTTTCCAATCGGGGGATCAGGAAAAGTTATGAAAGAAAACATGACGACGGAGTTGCTGCGCAGCCTGAGCGAGGAGGAATGGGCTGCCTTTGAGTTGTTTCTGCAGTCGCCTTATTTCAACCGGGGCGTGCAGGCGGAGCGCATCCTGCGCGTGTATGGCGTATTGCGCAGTGCCGGGGGCGATCTGCCCGACAAAGCAGCGCTCGCAGCGGACATCTTCGTTGGAACCCCCGCAGCACCCTGGGTGAACATGGGCAATTCCAATGCCAATGCGCCTTTTACATATACTTTTGCCGGCATGGGCATCTATCAGGTGTGCAGGCTGGTAGAGCGCACCACGTCCGAGGGGGAGGTATGCAGTCGTGAGGTGTGCGTATTTGTTAATGTTTTCGCGCAATTGCGGGATGATCCCGGCGAGATGGTCAGCATTGCCCCCAACCCATTTGACGGAGAGCTATTCGTTACCTCCTTGACTCCGGAAACCACGCAGATAGAGGTTGGAGTGCGCGACTTATTCGGCAAAGAACTGCTGCGCTTCCGCAAAGACGAACTTCGCGTGGGCGAGGCATGGCCGCTTGATCTGACGGGCCTTGCGGCAGGCGTCTATCTGTTGGAGTGTAACGGTGGAGGCCGAAAACAGGTGTTGCGTGTGGTCAAACAATGATTTGGGATATCCATCGGGCAACAAATGACGTTCATCAGGAAGCCGGCGTCCTGGAATGCCGGGGGGGGGCTCGCCCATAGGATTTGGCCCCCCGGCGAGCAAGGCAACAGGCCAAGCCATGCAGTATGTCGGGCAGGAAGCCGAAGTGGGGCCGCTTGTCAAGCACGTCCAATGGATGCCATAACCACCCGTTTGCACAGGGTCCGGGTTTTTCGTACCTTTGAATCCGAAACCAGTTTATTTATTGCTATGGCCATCACTTCGCTCGATCAACTCGATCCTAACGGCACCTACACCTACGCCGATTATTTGCGCTGGCAGTTTGAAGAGCGCGTAGAATTACTGCGCGGTAAAATCCGGCAGATGGCTGCGCCCTCGGTAAAACATCAGCGCATTTCTATCCGTTTTTCCCGCCTGCTTGCCAACGCCTTGTGGCAAAGCCCTTGTCAGGTTTTTGCAGCGCCTTTCGACGTTCGCCTCACCAGAATGCGCGACGACAAAGAAGCTAAAACAGTCGTTCAACCCGACCTCTGCGTCATCTGCGACCCTTCCAAACTGGACGAACGAGGCTGCAACGGCGCCCCCGACCTTATTATCGAAATTCTATCGCCGGGCAATAGCCGCACTGAAATGAAAGACAAGTTTGAACCCTATCAGGAGGCCAGCGTCCTGGAATACTGGGTGGTCTCGCCCATCGAAAAAACCATTCAGATTTGTACCCTCGACGAACAAGGCATTTACATCAGTCGGCGGCCAAAAGTAGAAGGAGATATTGCTACTACGCCGATTATTCCCAACTTGGAAGTAGAGGTGGCGGAGGTGTTTGCCGAGTGAGGCGGAGCTGATACGTCATCCCTTTTCTACTTGATAATGATCATTTAAAGTACGTTATGAAGTTCAAAACAGGACAATCCGTAATGATCAACGCCGGCCTGCTGGATGAAGATACCGGTACGGACATCGGCGGCTGGTGCGGCCGGGTGCGCGATTTCGACGGCATCTTGCTGGAGATTGAATGGGACAGCATCACCCTGAAAAATCTGCCGTCCGCTTACATTATCAACTCCATTGATGGCGGCTATGACTACTTTACTTATATTTCAGCGCCGGAGGATGTAAGCATCGCGTCACAACGCGACCAACCGGACGATGTCAAAGCCATGCGCGATAATATAGAAACTCACTATAAAACCTACGAAAAAAGTGGAATAGTACCGCCACCCTTTCCGGGAACTGAGCAATCCATATCTGAAAAAGTGAAACCCGTCTGGGATTTCCGCCGGGCGCTGCTCTCTACCCTTCACACCATCAAAGGCAGCGGCGCTTTTGCAGCTTCGGGCGCGTTCGATTTCGTGCCGCCGGGCTTAATGGTAGAGAGCCTCGGCGAGATTGGCCTGCCTGTGACGCCTTTGCAAGCTCAGGCCCTTATCAAAGAAGCGCACCGGGCGCCGTTCGGCCAAGGCAGCCGTACTATTACCGATACCACAGTGCGCAGTGCCTGGGAGATAGATGCCGCCCAAATATCCTTTGCCAATCCGTCATGGGATAAGCTGATGCAACAAATACTTGACCAGGTAAAAACCGAGCTGGGCCTCGAAAAAGACCGCATCGGCGCTTCCTTGTATAAACTCTTAGTGTATGAAAGCGGCGATTTTTTTCTCCCGCACAAAGACTCCGAAAAAGAAGCAGGCATGTTCGGCACTCTGGTAGTGGGTTTACCCGGCGCGCACGCGGGAGGGATGTTGAGCGTACGCTTCGACGGCAGGGAAAAGCGCATAGACTTTGCCGAGCCTTCGAGCAGCTATCGCATCCCCTTTGCCGCTTTTTATGCCGACTGCGAGCACGAGGTAAAGCCAGTCACTTCGGGCTACCGGGTTTGTTTGGTTTACAACCTCGTACACCAAAGCAAAAGCGCACGCATCCGCTTGCCTCAATTCAGCAATCAGGTAGCCGAACTAGCCCAACTATTGGAGAACGCCGAAGCCGGTTTCGATGAGTTTCCTTTGGTACTGTTGCTGGGGCACCAATATACGCCCGCCAATTTTTCACTCGCTCAACTCAAATTGGACGACAGCCCGCGCGCCGAAGCCCTCTTGGCCGCAGCCGAAAAAGCAGGCTATTTCGCGAAGTTGGGCTTGGTGACGCATTACCGGATGGGTGAGTTGGAGGGCGATTTTTACTACGACAACTACCGCCGTCGCGGGAGGTACTACGATGATGACGAGGAGGAAGAGAATGGCGGCGGTACCATGGGCGAGATATACGAAGAATACACCACCATAGAACACTGGGCCGAGGACGACGAGCGCCCCGGTCTGGGCAATTTCAGCGTCCGCGACAACGATATTATCGGCGATGTTGAAATCGGCGAGGGAGAACCGGATGAACAGGAGGAAGAAGGCTATACCGGCAATGCAGGTATGACCATCGAATACTGGTATCACTACGGCGCGGTATTTCTCTGGCCCTCGCGCATTCATGGCAATGTACTGGCCATGTTGGACACCAATGCGAAATTGCAGTGGCTCGATTTCTATGCCCGCCACTGGAGCGCCCCGCGCCTCGAAGCCAATAAGCACGTCAAAACGGTGCTGCAACAAATGAGCCGTAACCTGCCGCAGCGGGACGATAGAACTTACATTACCATAGACTACAGCCCGGTAGCCTCCGCTTTGGCGCAATTGAAGGATGAGAAATTCCTCCGCAATACAGGATTGCATATACTGACCAGCGTTTTCTCTCACATCAAGTCGAAACAATGGGCCGGCCTGATGCAGCAGTACGACCAGGCGTTGTTCCACCCGGCCTTCCAGAAAGCCGCCGGCAGCGAAGCGCCGGAAGTATGGCATCATCTGTTGGAAACGCTCGTTGAGTTGGACGGAGCGGGTTTCGCCGAATTTGTGGGCAGACAGATCAAAGCCCTGCCGCCTATGTTGAAAAAGGCCGGATTTTACAAAGCAATCAGCCGGGATGCTTCATTGTACTCACCGGCAGGATTGGGTGATTACCGCAAGGCTGCGCTCAATGTCATTGTCAAAAACCTGCTGGCGTTGAGTCATTATCACGACGCGAATGCCCAATGGCGCGAACAGGCTTTGGAGGCTGTCTTCGGCGTGCCGTGCCGCGAATACGTCAACGAAGTACTGCTCCCCATACTCTTGGCCGGAGATTACCACAACAACCCGTTGGCTGCCGACCTGCGCCGCGCCTGCCGTGAAGACCTGCAAATACGCACCGCCATAAAACCGACCCCGCCACTTGACTGGAAGCGCGAAACGCCCTCCGACCGAAGATACCAAAAGGTATGGGACATCCTGCGCCCCTTCCTCAGTTCGCCTACCCAACAGGTGTTTGACTACCGCGCAGCGGAAGGCTATCGCCAGGAGATGGAGTCTGCTCTCCGCTCTGTGGCCATAGACCTGCAAACTCACACCATCGCTTCCGGGCGGCCCTATACCCTGCGGCTCACCAAAACGCAGGCAGCCTACGAGCAAGCCCTGGCGGAGTGGCGGGAGGATGTGGGGTGGTTGGAGAAGGTGGGGGATTATTGACTTATCAACTCCCACTTGCACCCAGTGTAGTATATATCCTTTGATACGGTTAAAATTCCATCCCTTACACAAAGGGCATAGCCGTTGAAATTGCTGTTACCGCGATTGATGATCCGAAAATGATCGTTGCCCAGTGATTCCAGTTCCCACCTACATCCGGTGAAATGGGTATCACTGGAAGCCATGAGCGATCCGTCAATATTAAGACGAAGCGCATAACCATTATAGTCGCTGTTACCTCTGTTGATAAATTGGTAAATATCTCCACCAAGGGAAATAAGCTCCCATCTACTGCCGGTAAATTGGCTTGTCTCCGATGCCATCAAAACACCTCCTTTATTGATCCGGAGACTGTATCCGTTGTAATTCGTATTGCCCCGATTAATTACCAAATAGTCCCCATTGGCAGTAGGTTGAATTGCATTGCTGTTGACATGGGCATTTTTCGCAGGTGAGGAAGTGGTAGAGAATGCCTCGGCTCCACCAATGACATCCGGGGACAGGGCACTTCTATTCAACGAAAATGCCATAAGGCAAACGATGACAACCGAATACATCAGTTCGGATGCCGGAAAGAATTTGATGTTTTTCATTTTTATTAGGTTTTGTAGTTGAAGGAAAAAGTGAAAATAACAGGCGTAGCATCCGAATACGTCTGCTCCCTTTTGTTTGTGAATTTATTTTCTCCACAGTGCAGCAAATACAGATTTTCCAGATGAGTCACAGGCTCCAGTAACCATTTCTACCCAATAGCCCGCATCCCTCCATTTTTCGAATTCATCCTGATAACCTGTGGCACTCAAATTGTGCCGTGCAACATATCCGCCGCCACCTTCGCTTTGCCAAATGGCTGAGTAATAAATAACCCCATTATGGGTGTAGGCATTCAAATAGGCCAATTTACGGCCAGCAACCTTATTTTCATCAAATTTTTGTTGGTACTCGGCGGACGTCAGCTTACTTCTTGCCTCCCATGAACCCACATTTTTCTTTTCATAAGTTGCGGTATAGTATCTTTTACCACTAATGGAAGCAACGGACATAAGTACAGGTACGAAACCTTTCGACTTTAAGTCATCGATTTTTTCCTGATGTTTTTCTTCTGAAATACCATGATACCTGTGCTGTTCCGGGCCGGACTCTTTTACCATAATGCAGGCATAACGAATCTGGCCGTTTTTCGTGTATGCATCAATTTGAGTGAGCCTGAAGCCTTCATCTTTCACATACTTGTCAAAAACCTCCTGGTATTTTTCACCGGTGAGATTATGGCGGGCAAGCCACCTGCGATTCTTAGAAGGCTCGAAGATGGCATTTACCAAAACTTTGTTTTCGGCTTCAAAAAAATCAATCCATACAGGCATGGTGCCGCTCGGGGCTAATTGATCTATAATTTCCTGATATTTATCTTCTGAGATACCATGTTTTGCCAATGTTTCTGGAAACAAGTCATAGGCTGAATTGATATTTGCTCTGCCCGCAACTTTCGCTATTTTACCTGAAAATGCTGACAAATTTTTTACCCCTTGCCTGTTCGTACAAATAGCCAGATTAATACTTCCTATATCAATGCCGTCCGTTGATGTGTAGCCTTCCGTAAATTTTACGATGAGCGTTTCCCCACCTCCAATGGAGCCACTATGCAACAGTTTTTTTGCACTTCCCCGTTGGCTCATTACCCAACCCAGCGCATGACTCCCTGCAATGGAAGGAAATGGCTTCGTTTCCATCAAATCAATCGTACTTGCTTTCAGAATATCCGAATAATTGGACAATTTGTCCGTGGCTGCCATCACCCTTACCATATCCTTTGCCGTAGCTGTCCATCCACCTGCTGCAAGTCCTGCTGAAACGGTTGAATTGCTGTGTGATATTTTTATGATTTTCCCGTTGTCATCAAGGCTGTGAAGACTGGAAATTGATGGCTTATCGCTGGAATAATAAGGGATGATTTTCCCTTTCAAACCAATAGGATCAAGTATTTTATTGGTTATGTATTTCTCGTAGGACATACCAGAAACATGAGCCAAAATATGTCCACTGAATCCCAAATGATGATTGGCATACTCGTAAGCGGTTCCAGGCTCGTGTATTAACCCCCTGTATTTCAGAAATACCTGGTGTGCGGCTTTGTAAGGGAAATTAGAGTTCGGATCAATACCGAACGCTCTTTTTTGGGAATCTGTCGTTCCCTCTGGATTAAATCCAGCGGTATGTGATAAAAGATGCTTAATCCGAATTTTGGCATACCATTCGGGTTTCCCAACAGCATTCTTTGTATCATAATCCCGCCAGTCCGAGAATACGCCATTAGACCCATATACCAGTCTGTCCACTGTAAATGCAGGCTTCTCCTCTGTCAACTTCATAACCCCCATCGTAGTGAGGATTTTGGAAACGCTTCCAATCTTGGTTCTGTGGCTGGTTTTCATAGGTTTTTTTTCAGCGAAATCGGTGTAACCATAGGCTTTGTTGAATATGAGCCTGCCATCTTTGGAGATGGCAACGGTCATTCCCGGCACTTTTTCATCGTTGACAAAATCCTTGGCTATTTTGTCAATTTCTGTTTCAATACCAGACCAGCTTTGCCCGGAGGAAGGAACTACTGTATGGCTTACTTCTCCGGAGGAACTTGAAAAAGCCATAACAATTAGTACAAAACAACATATTAAAGAAACGCTGAACGAAAATATGAATCTTATTTTCATGATAAGTGATTTAAAATTCTTGATAAAAAAACGCTACAAGGGATACAGGCTTTCATATTCCTGATTTCTTTTACCACCTTTACCAAGGTTGCTGTATGTATTCAAAAACTTTATTTACATCAAGATCGAGACGATCTGCAATTATTTGAATGTCATAACCTTCTTTGTAAAGTGTTTTTGCAGCCAGTTTTTTTTCAAAAAACTCAGGGTTCGTTTTTATAAATTTTTTCAATATCTTTTGAATATCTATAGAATAAAACTCTTTGTACTTCGCATCTTTATAAGGATTTTGCATTAACTCAATGGAGTGTGCGCCTTGAATTTGCAACACATAGTGTCTCTCACCGTGAGGTAAAACACCGCCGCCGTATAGCAGGGGTTCAGCAAAGAAAAAATCTGTGCTGCCATTACTGCATTTTCCAATAGGCCCTGTGAAGACCAGATGCTGGTCGTCGGGAACGGAGTCATTTTTGAGGAAATCACCTTCCAGTATCCTACCATCGTGGTCTGACCATTGATAGCTGGCAGCACCAATGATCTTGAAGCCACAGAAATTATCCGGAAAATATTGGTCTCCTGAATCGGGATCAGTAATCACATTCGGAAACCACAAAGTCGGGATTATAATTTTTTCAAAAGCTCCATTAAGGAAACTAACGTCGAGTTGGTCTGTGAGAGTTAATTTGATATAATCAGGTAAATAATGTATAATACCACCGAGGTGTAGTTGTGAGCCAGGGTCTTTACCTAATGGAGGCAATGTAGACTCCTCTGCACAGCTACCTGTAATTAAATTCATTAGAGAAATAGGGCGCCTGTGTCCGCAATGTTTTGCAAGTTGCTCCAAACTAATGGTGGAGCCAAGATTCCCGAAGTTTCTTGTTTCGATAAGCGCTTTTAGACTCAACATAGCAGTAGGGGTTATTGAAGTGATACTAAAATTGGAATCAAACCTTTGCCATCCAAACAAGGCGCAAGTGCTTTGCCGATCACGCTACCGAATCCGAGGTTCGGATCAGAAGCTTTCATGGCATATCCTACCGTTTCGGAAGAAGTGATGAGGTCACCAACCTCTATTGCTCCATAGCTGGCATCAACCTTACAAAATACTTTACCAGATAAAGCGACAGGTAATCGGTTTTTTACTCCAGTCTGTTTATCCATTACGATACCAGGCTTGTACTTACCTGCGCCAGAAATTACGCCTGCAACTTTTTTGTCGTAAGGCTTATTACACGCTTCAAGTTGGCCGTTGTTATTCAACACCATAACTGAACCTGGCTCAATTTCTCCAATAATGGACTCAAGTATATCAAAGTCTTCTGCAAAGTCGGCATTTTTGAGGATGATATCTCCTGTATCTCCATCTAATTTAATTGCATCTTTTCCTGATTTATCCCTAATAACCAAGTCGCCATCCCTTCCGACCGCGCCAAGATATAGGGCAGCTTTTTCTGCATCAAATTTAAAGACTTCAGCTTTGTTGTATTTGCAAACTATAGCACCATCCTCATTGGCTTCAAATCCATTATGAGCTTTTGCAATGGTAATTTTGCCGGCAGAACCACTTAGAGAAATTGTACCACCATCTTGGCCTGATACATGTACTGCTCCAGCATTGGCTCGGTTACCCAAATTAATTGAACCAGTATCTCCACTAATTTGAACTGTAGAACTCGTGTCACTTACACCATCTATTAAAAATAATTTCCCGGGATTAGCTTTGGCGCCAATGATTAAATCAGCTTTGTTGGCTTCAAATTTCATAGAAGGCCTTTCGTTACCATCTAATATGTTTAACTCGCCCCTATTATTTAAAATAGCTCTAGCTCTTCCAGCAGAGTCAACAAATGTGATCGTTCCTGTTTCATTATCAATGGTGATGGTAAGCTTATTTTGGCTGTTTACCAAATTGATAGGTTCTGAGAATTGTTGTGGCATGGCTAATATTTTTTTTGCAAACGTACTAAAGAATTGTCTTCGAAATTTACCTCCATCGCTCCACCTCTTACCCTCATCACTCATTTATTATTTTCATCGAAAATCTCGTGGTGAACGCCCGAATTTTCGCTTAAAGGCATGTGAAAAATGCCCCTCGGTTTTAAAGCCGCAGTCAAAACAAATCCTTTTGATGGACAATTGGGGTTGTGCGAGCAATTCTCTGGCCTTTTTCAGGCGAAATTCGATCAAATACGCTTGTGGGCTCGAGTCGAGGGTTTTGCGCATCCTCCGGCGTAAATGGGATTCGTGCATCGGAAAGCATTCCGCAATAATGGGGATGGTCAATTCCTCTTTATGAAAATTCGTTTCCAATATCTCGTGCAGGCGCTGGATGAATTCCTCATCATGGAATGCGGTTGGGTTGGCCTTTTTGCTCGGCACTTGAAGAGAAGTAGCTGGGGCCAATCTTGACAATCCTGGGTTAGGATGCGTTTTTGCGCCTGAATTGCTCAAAGAAGCAAAGAGCCGGAGGAATGATTTTAGTGTGTTACTCATAAAGCAAATCGTTTACATGCCAAATGGGTTAAAATGCATCTTATGGATATATTTGGGGATCTTCCATCCCTTCCAGACTATAGGGCGATTTACCGGTTTGCTGCGGCCATTCGGATACCGGAGTATGTATGACATAGAGTCATTCGGCGCATGATAATATATATGGAGGTCCTGTGTGTATCCCGTGACGGAAAAGAGGGTCAACATCAGGCTCAAAAAGCACAAACGAATGGAGTTGCTTACATGAGTGCTTCGAAAAAAGCGCTCCATTGAAATCAGATTTTGGTAAACAGACATGATTCTCATCGGCTCGCGTATTTGTGTGTTGTAGGTGCAGGAATCGCACACAAATTTACTCTCCCAACCTGCCTGGGCACTTGTGTAAAACCGCCAAAAATTTGTGTAAAACCGCCATTTTGGGGTATGAAGGGGTGTTTTTTGGGGTATCATTCCTGCCAAGGCCAAACACTTCGCGGAATCGCGCCCTTTTTAACTGCCGTGGCAGTCGCGGGAGGATAACAGCCCGCAAAGAGCGCCAAGAGCGCTAAGCCTTGCACTTCGCCTGACTGCCGTCAGGCAGGCGGCCTTTGCGAACCTCGCGGGAGCCTACCTCCCCCTCACCGCGCCCGGCCTTATCCCATACGCCTGATAAAAAGTATTGGAAAAGTGCGCCACATCCACAAAGCCCGTAGCGTACGCCACCTCCGACACGTTCAGCTCGCCTTGTTGGAGCAGATCGTATGCTTTCTCCATGCGATAGGCGCGCAGGATGTCCTTGGGCATTTCGTCGAGCAAGGCTTTCGTTTTGCGGCGCAATTGCGTTTCGCTCATCGCCAGGCATTTGGCCAATGCTTCCACGTTGAAGCGATCGTCTGCATAGTGCTGCGCGATCAGTTCCCGGAGTTGTTGCACAAAGGCGTCCTCCCGGCGGAACGCTTCGACGGGTGGCGGCGACAGTTCAGCCCCGGCGTACCGCTGCCGCAGGCGCTCGCGCAATTCGAGGCTCTTGCGCAGGCTCACCTCCAATTCCTGTTGGTTGAAGGGTTTGGCCAGGTAAGCATCCGCGCCCATTTCCAGCCCCTCAATGCGGGAATCCACGTCGGCGCGGGCGGTGAGCAGGATGATGGGGATGTGGCTGGAGCGCAGGTTTCCCTTGAGGGTTCGACAGAGTTCAAAGCCGTCCATTTCGGGCATCATCACGTCGCTGATGACTACATCGGGCAGCAGTTCCAGCGCTTTTTCAACGCCTTCCCGTCCATTGGACGCCGTTTCGATGCGGTAGCGATCTTTCAGATTGGCCATCAAAAGCCGGGTCACATCGGCATTGTCTTCCACAATCAGTGCCAGGGGGACTTCTCCTTGCGTTCTGCCGGAAGGCGCCGGCTGCGGAGCCGGCATCTCTATGACGACCGATTTCAACGCGGGAGGCACTTCCTGCAAGGGCGCCTCATTGCCGACGGGTAGCCGCACGATGAAGGTCGCGCCCTGCCCCTGCTCGCTTTGCGCCTCGATACTGCCGCCTAAAAGTTTCACCAATTCATGCGTGAGGGCCAAGCCGATGCCCGTGCCTTCGCCGCGGCGGGTGGCGGAGTCGTCGGCTTGGTAGAAGCGGTCGAAAATGCAGGGAAGCTTTTCGGGGGCGATGCCGGAGCCGGTGTCTTGTACGGTCAGCAGGCAGTGGGCGGTATGCGGTATGCGGTGCGGTGCTACCGACTGCGCCGACCGCCGACTGCTGACGACCACCTTACCGCCGGCAGGCGTAAACTTCAGCGCATTGGACAGCAAATTGGAGACAATGTCGCCGATTTTATCCGGATCATAGTCCATGACGAGATGCTCCGGTTCAGCCACAAATTCCTGTGCAATATTTTTGGCGTCTGCATAGGAGCGGTACATTTCCATCATGGTTTTGAGGTGCGCGTTGATGTCGCCTTGTATCATGGTTAAGGGCAAGGCGCCGCCTTCCAGGCGAGCCAGATCGAGCATTTGGTTCACCAAGCGCAACAGGTTGCGGCCGTTGCGGCGTATGGTCTTCACGCCTTCGCCGAGCCACTGCCGGGGCGCTTCCTCTATTTTGTCGGCCATGCCGAGAATGACGGTGAGCGGGGTGCGAAACTCGTGGGTGATGTTGGTATAGAGGCGGGTTTTGACGCCGTCCAATTCGCGCAGGCGCAGGGTTTCGGCCTGGGCTAAGCGGCGCTTGAGCTGGAAACGGTAGAAGGCGTACAACAGCCCGGCCAACAGGAGCAGGTATAGACTCTTCGACCACCAGGCCCAGTACCAGGGCGGGAGGATGCGAAAGTGTAATGTAGCTTCTGGCGTTATCCAGTCTTTCTGATTGTCAGAGAATTCTACCTCAAGTACATATCTGCCGGGCCGCAGATTGGCAAAGGTGATTTTTGGCTCTTTACCGATGTAAATCCAATCTTTTCCCAAATTGGTCAGGCGGTAGCGATAGATTTTTTTTCCTGAATGGATAAAATTAAAAGTAGAAAACTCGACAGAGAAGACCTTATGTGTATGATTCAATACAATATTCGGGGCCATAAAAATCGGCTGTGGGAGCATTCCTGCCTCGACGCCGATAGGTGCATCTTTATTAAAAATCTGGAAGCGGGTGAAGCGAAACCCGGTATCGGCAGTAGGGGGCCGGAGCACCTCTTCCGGGTCGAAGAGGTTGACGCCTTGGGTTCCGGCGAGCAGTATAAGACCCGAATGATTTACCAATACATTGAAACTTTCATAGCTTCGTGAGTTTAGGCCATCCTCCAGAAAAAAGTTGCGAAAACACTCGCTTCCCGGCTCAAAACAGGCTACTCCGCCGTCATAAGTCGTAATCCAGAGACGGCCTTTTCGATCTTCCTGAATATTGGTAATTCGATCTTGAGGCAAACCATCGGCAGTGTAGAATCGAGTCCATTTACCGATGGAGGGTTCGTAGCGATTCAGTCCTACATCTGTTCCGACCCAAATATTCCGTTTGTTGTCCTCCAATATCGGAAACGTTGCATTGCTGCTCAATGAATTTGCATTGTCGCGTTGATGGTTGAAGCGTTCAAAGTGCAGAGGGCTTCCCCAAGGTTTGGCTAATTCAGCGGTGGAAAGCTTATTGACGCCGTCGTTGGTCGTGATCCAAAGGTTGCCGTCAGCATCGGTGAGCAGTGCGCGGATTTCGTTGGAAGAGATGCTGCTCTGGTCTGTGGATGAAAAAAAATATTTCCGGCATTTAGATACAGAGGCATCAAACTGCCATAGCCCCCCCAATATTCCCACCCAGATATGTCCCCTACGGTCTTCTGCAAATGCGTTGATGCGTGCAGGTTTTATTTGAATATTTGCCGAATCAAGACAGGCAAAGGTTTCAGTGTGAATGATTTTTCCATCCGGAAATATCCGGTAAAAGCCTTGATTGATGGTTCCCGCATATATAATCCCTTTGTCGTCATAAAACAAAGCAGAAAAATCGCCTGCCAGAATCATTTGAGGCGCTTCGCCATAGCGGCAGGTATAAAGCCCTTTCTGAGTGGCCAACCACAGATTGTCTTGCGCTTCCAGACAGGCGATAATGCCCCTGGCGAGGGTGATTTGCCCGAAAGAAGCTTGAAGCGACTGCACTTCCGGACGATTGAACCGCGCCGAGGCTTTATTCAATATGCTGATACCCTGTCGGGTACCGATCCATAAATTTTTTTCATGGTCCTCCATCAGCGCATGCACCGGCCCCGGCAAAATGGAATTGGGGTCGGAAGGATTATGCAGATAAGGATCAAAGCGCCTCCTTTCAGGGTCGAAGCGCAACAAACCTGTGTTGGTGCCGAGCCAGAGTATCCCTTCGCTGTCTTGCAAAATTTCCCAGATGTAATCGTAACCCTTGCCATTAATATGAAGGTATTCACTCGGGAAAAAACGGGTAAAATCTTTCCCTTCCTCATTCCAGAGATTGAGGCCATTGTCCGTACCGATCCAAACTCTGCCGGAGCGATCTTCATATAAACCCGACACGAAGACGCTGCTCAGGCTGCGGGGCTGCCGGGCATCGGGGCGATACCGGGTAAAATCCTGCCCATCAAAAACGCTGGCTCCTCTGGTAGTACCTATCCAAAGGCGCCCTCGGCTGTCTTGCATCAGCGAGGGTATGGTGTTGCCTCCCATCAAATTTTCGGGGCTGTCTTCCTTAGCGTAGTAAAGCCGGAAAGCCCCACTTTCATAATCATAATAATTCAACCCTTTACCAAGGGTGGCAATCCATAGTCCTTTTGTGCCATCGCCGGTAATGTGTACAATCTGATTGCTCGCCAGCCAGTCTGGCCTGCCGGCATCCGCTTTGTATTGCCGAAATTTTCCTGTTGTGTAATCGTATTGGTTCAGTCCTCCCAATGAGGTGGCTATCCAAAGACTCCCTGTGGGGTCTTCGTACGGATTACAGCCGCTCAAATTACTGGAACTGAGCGAAGTGGAATCGCCGGGAACCGCTAGAAAGGAGATGAACTCCTGCCCGTCATAGCTGTTCAGTCCGAAATTTGTTGACACCCATACAAAACCGTATTTGTCCTGGTAAAAACCGCCTACCGATAGATTTGATAATTTTTGAGCCGTGCCGAGGTTAATGAATTTGTAAGCGGGGGTGTCCGCCTGTCCGTGCAAAAGCGATGTCGAAATACACAGTGTCATTGCGGCTATGAGGCACTGTCCGAATGCTTTTACATTTGCTCTATTGACACAGCAGGGTCTTTTCATCGGTCACATTTCCAGATTCTATCAGGATATTGCTTCGACGACAAAAATACTCATTTTTTATCCGGGGCTGCCCGCTTTTTTTTCAAAATCGGCTATCGTTGAAGGGCGCTTTTTTTTGTAGGGTATAAAAAAGGCCCGACACCAACGCCGAGCCTTCCTGGTATGCCATTGAAAACCGTCAGATTATTCCCTCACTACTTTCACCGTCTGCACCCGGCCGCCCTGCCGCAGGGTGAGCAGCAGCATGCCCGGAGGGGCCTCCACTTGCAGCGGCAGTTGGTTCAGGCCGGGGTGGAGCCGGGAAAACTGAAAGGTCTGTATCGTTCTTCCGAAAAGGTCGCTGACTGTGATGTTCAAAGGGAGGGAGTTGTCTTCTATATCGAATTCGAGAAGCATCTGGTTGTGGAAAGGGTTGGGGAAGACGCGGGGCGAAAATGCCGTTTCCGGCGCTTGCAGAGCAGAAGCAGGGCCGAAGTTGCCGCTCCAGCGGTACATGCCTTTCCCATCAGGGCCGTCAATGTCTCCGCCGCCCCAACCGACGGTAGGCGAAACGAACTCGAAGGGGAGCAATCGCGGTTGATCGGCGATCAGCGTCCAGGTGTCTCCGTTGTTCAGGGAATAGGCATGGCGATATTGGTTAAAAAAACTTTGGCTGCCCTCGTATGTCAGGTAGCAGACCCCGTTGGCGCCCGGCACATATTGCACGCGGTAATAGACGATGGAAGCGGGAAGTGATGTCAGCGGAGTCCAGGTTTGCCCTCCGTCGTTGGTGCGAAAGGCGATGCCGTATCCTGCGGCGATGCCGTTTTGTTCATCAGAAAAAGTAATACTGAAACTCATGTTCGTAATATTCTGGCTGCTCAAGGCGAATACCTGCCAGTTTTCGCCTTTGTCGGGCGAGTACCATATCCTGCCCCTGCGCGTACCAAACCATATTTTGTTGCCGACGGCAGCATAGTGGCCGTTCCCTGATGTAATCCAGAAACCCTCACTTGCCAAAGGTGTCGGGAGTTGTTCGGGCGGTATCCGGTTCCAGATATCGCCTCCGTTGGAGGTTTTCCAGATTCTCAGGGAATCTGTGGCAGGATTGCCGGTGCCCGGACTTCCGATGGCAAGGCCGTTGTCTGCATCGAAAAAATGAATAAAAGCGATGGCACTTCCAATATTGTTGAAAGAGCCGGTCTGCTCCTGCCAGGTTTGGCCGCCATTGGTAGTTTTGTAAATCTTGCCCCGGTTTTGAGTAGGGACATTGGTCATAATCACCCAGGCGGTTTCAGCATCCAGCGCGTAAATGGCTAAGGAGGTGAACGCGCCGCCGTTGGCTGCATCAATAACGCCGGTTTGCCAGGTAGCGCCGCCGTCGACAGTGCGGCAAAACTCTCTGGCGCCTACTGCAAACGTGGGATGTTCTGCAAGACCCCAAGCCACATCCGCACTTACGGCATCTATGCCGAGAAAATCCCTCGGCGCTGCGGTAATGCCCGAACCGAGGGCCGTCCAGGAGCCAGGCGCTTGTGCGCCGAGGGCGGTACAGACAACGAGAAACAGGCAAATGGAGTACAACTTCTTCATGATCTTGAGTTGAAGTGGTGAAAAGATGGAGGCCGTAGCCCAAAGCAATACATGGGTAAATTTTTCCATAATTCAACGAGTTTTAAGGTTTAAAAAAGTGGTTGCTCGGCATGTCAAAAGTGGGCGAATCGGCGGTCACCAACTTCTTCGCCAACGCCTGCCGATGGTCACGGCCAGGTACAGGATCAAGTTTAGAGTAAAAAAAGTCATGGCATACGAGTTTTAGGTGGCGCCGACTGCTTGATGGGACGCGTGGAAGACATTCATTTCCCCGTTGCAAAATTGCGGCATTTATCCACCGGCGTGTTTGTGTAAAACCGCCAAAAATTGGTGTATTTCCGCCAAAATGACCATTAGACTCATTGCAAAAGGAATCATCGCGTGCCGAAAATGGCCCAATATTGCCTCCCGCTCTGCCGGGTTGGCATGAAGATGAAGCCTTGCCCCAAGCGGTCTGTTTTTTTGAAAGAATTATGAATCTTGCTACCTAATACATAATTTTGTGATAAATTTTATGTACTATAATATGAAAATTCAGCGAATTATTCAGTCTCAGGTTGAAAACAGAATGACTCCCGGAAAAGTAGTGGTGCTGTTGGGACCGCGGCAGGTAGGCAAAACTACCCTGCTGAGGGACATCCTTGCAAAGGAACCTCCCACCTTTCTTTCCGTTTCCGGCGAAGACCGCACCGTACAGACCTGGCTGGGCAGTCAAAGCATCGAAACGCTCCGGCAAAACATCGGAAAGCATCAACTGCTCGTTGTGGACGAAGCCCAGCATGTGCCCAATATCGGATTGAACCTCAAACTCATAGTTGACCACTTGCCTCAGCTCCGGGTATTGGCAACCGGGTCTTCCTCTTTCGATCTTTCCAATCAGACCGGCGAACCGCTTGTCGGAAGGAAATGGGAGTTTGAACTCTACCCGATTTCCCAACTTGAGCTCTCTGCCACGGAAGCGCCTTTTCAGACAGAGGAACTGTTGCCGCAGCGCCTGATTTATGGCAGCTACCCGGAGATCGTCACAACGATTGGACTGTCAGACAAGCGGGATATGCTCAACAACATTGTCAATGGCTACCTCTACAAAGACCTTCTTATGTTCGAGGACATCAGGAAATCCAAAAAAATTGTAGAAATACTGAGCCTGCTGGCTTTTCAAATCGGCAATGTGGTATCGGTACACGAAATCAGCCAAGCCATAGGCATGAACACACGAACGGTTGAAAAATACCTCGACCTGCTGGAAAAGGTCTTTGTCATCAAGCGCCTCGGCGGCTATTCGAGAAACCTCCGAAAGGAAATTTCCAAAGGTTCGAAGTACTATTTCTGGGACAATGGCATTCGCAATGCCATCATCAACAATTTCAATGAGTTGCCTTTGCGGAATGATGTCGGGGCTTTGTGGGAAAATTATCTGATTATGGAACGCCTCAAAAAGCAGAGCTATGTGAAAATATTTTCCAACAATTACTTCTGGCGTACTTACGACCAAAAGGAAGTGGATTTCGTGGAAGAGCGAGACGGCCGGCTCTACGGCTTTGAATTCAAATGGTCAAAAACGCATACTAAACCGCCCGCACTTTGGCTCGAAACATACCCGGAGGCCGATTTTGAAGTCATTTCTCAGGGAAATTATCTTCCGTTTATTACAGCATAACGGGGGCCACCTTTGTATGAATTTACGGGAAGGAGCAACAATGCACCAAACTCCCTATTTTTATCCCCTCAAAACCACCTTGCCATGTCTGCACTTACACAACTGAATACCGAGGCGCGCGTACGCTGGATACACCGTGCCGTTTGCCTGTTTTTTCTCATCGGCATCGGCATGTCCTTGCCGCTGTGGGCCGGCGAGCGCCTGTTTCCACACATTCCGGTTTTTTCAGGCTTGGAATTGCCGGGCGCCGCGCATTGGGGGCTGGCGGGGCTTTTGGCCATGGCATTGGTTCTGAACATGGTGCAATTAAAAAAATGGTGGGCCGCTCTTTTGCTCGGACTGATGGTCCTCATCGTCCTGCCCGATCAGATGCGCCTGCAACCCTGGGTATTCGTTTATTTTCTGATTTTATTTCCTCTGGGCTTGGTCACGCTTACCGAAAAAAATGCAGCCGCTTTGCTCAGCTATGTGCAAATACTGCTCGTCGGCGTGTATGTATGGAGCGGGCTGCACAAGTTCACACAGTCGTTCATAGACCTTGTTTACCCTTTGTTACTCAAGGGCTTGTTTAAACTCCCCGAAGACAACTACCTGCTCGAAGTGCGCGAGTGGGGCTATCTTTTGGCGGCGGTTGAATTGTCCATCGGCATCGGGTTGATCTTTCCCAAAACACGAAATCTGGCCGTCATAGGCGCCGTATTTACCCACCTGCTCATCATAGCCTGGGTGCTCGTCGACAATCCCAATTACACCATCCTGCCCTGGAACGCCGCCATGATAGCGGTAGTGATACTGAGCAGTTGGAATGTCAAAAACCGCATCAGTCTGTGGCCCAAAACATCTCCCCCGCTGCGTTGGGCTACGGTGGGTCTGGCGCTGCTCATCTGGCTGATGCCTGTGTTGAACACCAAAAACAAGTGGGATGCCTATTTGTCCTTCAACCTCTACACAGAGCGGATTTCTCATCTGTTTGTGGGCATGAGGCAGCAGGCTTTGGAGGGCATTGATCCTAAACTGAACAACTATTTCGCAGAGGAAAACCTCATCGAAGAGGGCCGGGTGATAGACGTGGAAAAATGGTCGTTCGATGAGTTGAAAGTGCCCGTCTATCCGGCGCTGCGGGTACACAAAGCCATCGGCAGGTATTTTTGCCGCCCGCCTGCCGATCCCAACCAGATCATGCTCGTGACCTACCGACGACCATTCAGAGAGGGGCATTATGAGGTGTTTTTTTGCAAGGATTGTGAGTGAGTGAAAAGGCATTTCAACCAAGCCGCTTTTGGTGATGTTGTCACGTTTTTTACCATAAAAACAGTACAGTAAAGTTGGCAAAACAGACAAAAGACAAGGAGCAGCCTCCCTCGGGCGTCTCGTTCATCGTAGAAATTGCTTCCGATCAGCACACGCCCTATTCCCAACAAATTTGCGACGAAATGGAGGCCTCGGCCAAGGCCCGCGGCACTGGTATCGCCAAGCGCAGCCCCGACTATGTGGCTCAGAAAATGCGCGAGGGCAAGGCCGTCATTGCATTGGCCGACAACGGCGATTGGGCAGGTTTTTGTTACATCGAAACCTGGGAGCACGGCATGTATGTGGCCAATTCGGGCCTCATCGTTTCGCCGAAATTCCGCAACAGCGGTCTGGCCAAACGCATCAAACACAAAATATTCGAACTGTCGCGCTCGCGGTATCCGGGTTCCAAAATCTTCGGCCTCACCACCGGCTTGGCCGTGATGAAAATCAACTCCGAACTCGGCTACGAACCCGTCACCTACTCCGAACTCACCTCCGACGACGAGTTCTGGGCGGGCTGCAAAAGCTGCGTCAACTACGATATTCTGATGAGCAAAGAGCGCAAAAACTGCCTCTGTACCGCCATGCTCTACGATCCTGAAGACCACTACGAACCGGCCGAAACCGTGGAGCATTTTAAAGAAAAAAAGAACGTGTATGAGCGCCTGCTGCACATCAAGCAGTACTGGTTGGACAAGGTTTTTCCAAAAAAACAAAACGGCAACAAATGAAAAAAGTAGTGCTCGGCTTCAGCGGAGGCCTGGATACCTCCTATTGTGCCAAATACCTCAGCGAGGACAAAGGCTTTGAGGTTCACAGCATCATCGTGGATACCGGCGGATTCAGCGACGAAGAGCTGGCGCAGATCGAACAACACGCCTACCGCCTCGGCGTGGCCACACACACCACCGTGCGGGCCGTGCGCGGCTACTACGAGCGCATCATCCAATACCTCATTTTCGGCAATGTGCTGAAAAACAATACCTATCCGCTCAGTGTCAGCGCCGAACGGCTCAGTCAGGCACTCCACATTGCCGAACATGCCCGAAAATTGAACGCCGACGCCGTAGCGCACGGCAGCACCGGCGCGGGCAACGATCAGGTGCGTTTCGACATGATTTTTCACATCATGATTCCACATGTGGAGATCATCACGCCCATCCGCGACATGCGCCTCAGCCGCGAGGAAGAGGTAGCCTACCTGCACAGCAAAGGCGTGGAAATGAACGCAGCCAAAGCCGCTTATTCCATCAACAAGGGCCTGTGGGGCACCAGCGTGGGCGGCCGCGAAACCCTCCAATCCAACGGCTTCCTGCCCGAAGAGGCCTGGCCCACTCCCGTGACCCAACACGAGCCGCGCAGCCTCAAAATCAGCTTCCGGCAGGGCCACCCCGTTGCCGTTGACGACCAGACTTTCGAACACCCCGTGGAGGCCATCCGGCACTTGCAGGCCATCGCCGCGCCCTACGGCATTGGCCGCGATATCCACGTCGGCGATACCATCATCGGCATCAAAGGCCGCGTGGGCTTCGAGGCAGCCGCGCCGCTCATCCTCATCAAAGCCCACCACGCCCTCGAAAAGCACGTCCTCTCCAAGTGGCAACTGAGTTGGAAAGACACCCTCTCGCAGTTCTACGGCAACTGGCTCCACGAAGGCCAAATCCTCGATCCCGTCATGCGCGACATCGAAGCCTTGCTCGAAAACTCGCAGCAAAAAGTGAGCGGCGATGTGTTCGTACAACTCTTCCCTTACCGCTTCCAGATCAACGGCATCGAATCGCCGCACGATCTGATGAGCAGCCGTTTCGGCAGCTACGGCGAGATGAACAGTGGCTGGACCGGCGAGGATGTGCGCGGATTCAGCAAGATTTTCGGCAACCAAACTGCCATTTATCACGCTGTCAATCCGTCGAATGATGAAAACTAAAGTCGGCATCATCGGCGGAGCGGGCTACACCGGCGGCGAGCTGATCCGCATTTTGTTGCAACACCCGCAGGCCGAAATCGCTTTTGTACACAGCAACAGCCAGGCAGGCAAACCCCTGCACGCCGTCCACACCGATTTACTGGGCGATACCGATTTGCGTTTTTCCAACGCCATTGATACAGCAGCGGAAGTACTCTTCCTTTGCTCCGGTCACCACGAGGCGCGCAAATTCCTGGAATCGAACCACATCCCCGACTCCACTCGCATCATAGACCTCTCGCAGGATTTCAGATTGGAAAAACAGGCCCGCATCGGCAGCCGCAGCTTCGTTTACGGCCTGCCCGAACTCCACCGCGAGGCCATACGCCAGGCCCGAAGCATTGCCAATCCCGGCTGCTTTGCCACAGCCATCCAACTCGGCCTGCTGCCATTGGCCAAAGCCGGCATTTTGGGCGAAACATACAGCACCGGCATCACGGGTTCTACCGGCGCGGGGCAAAGCCTTTCGGCGACCACGCACTTCAGTTGGAGGGCCAACAACATCTCGGCCTACAAAACCCTCACCCACCAGCACCTGCACGAAATCAGGCAATCGCTGGCGCAAATTTCTCCCGGCGAAATGCCGCCGCCTGCCATTCATTTCGTACCTTGGCGGGGCGATTTTACGCGGGGTATTTATGTCAGTTCTATCATCAGCACCGACCGGCCCTTGCAGGAAATACAGGCCCTGTACCGGAATTTTTACGCCGATGCGCCCTTCACGCACGTCAGCGACGCGATGATTGACCTCAAGCAGGTAGTCAATACCAATAAATGCCTGATACACACAGAACTGCACGACGGAAAGCTCGTCGTACATTCGGCCATAGACAACCTCCTCAAGGGCGCTTCCGGCCAGGCCGTCCAAAACCTGAACCTGATGATGGGCTGGCAGGAAACCGCGGGGCTGGGCCTGAAGGGAACGGGGTTTTGAGACGTTGAGAGGGGAAGCGGGCGTGCCGGGTACGCCGCGGCGTACCGTCGGGTGCTTCGGTCGTTCCTAAGGTCACTCCCCTGCGCCCCCTCACGCGCAACTCGCGGCTCGTAGCTGTCTGAATAAAATTGATACGATCAACAAATAAAACCATGAAATTTCTCTACAACCCGATCTACCTCGACCACGATACCGGGATGCACCCGGAGAGCATGAGGCGTCTGCAAATGTTTACCAATCTGCCCGAAACGCCCTTAGTGGACGGCTCCGAATACCTCCATCTCGTACACACGCCGCGCTACATCGAAAAAGTGCGCGATGCCTGCGATCTCGGCGGCCATTTGGATGCCGATACCGTGACCTCGCCCGGCAGCTTTCAGGCGGCCATTCATGCCGTCGGCGCTACCATAGCGGCTTCCGAAACCGGCGATTTCGCCCTCGTGCGCCCGCCCGGGCACCACGCTTACCCCAACAGAGCCAGCGGTTTTTGCCTGTTCAACAACGTAGCCATCGCTGCCGCCAAACTCCGCTCAGAAGGCAAACGCGTACTCATCTTCGACTTCGACGGGCACCTCGGCGACGGCACTTCCGACATGTTTTACAACGACGATCAGGTCATGTACTGGTCTATTCATCAATATCCTGCGTTTCCGGGGCATGGTTTTGTGAATGAAATCGGCGAGGGCAAGGGCGAAGGCTACACGGTGAATGTGCCCCTGCCGCCCGGCTCGGCAGACGATATTTTTCTGGATGCCGTCAACCGCTTTCTGCCGGTTGCAGAGCTGTTCCAGCCCGATGTGGTAGCACTCTCGGCAGGCTTCGATGCGCACCAGTACGACCTCTTGCTTCAGCTCAATGTCTCGGCTACGGGGTATTACAAACTCGGAAAGCTGCTGGCGGCCAAATTCCCGCGCATGTTTGCCACCCTCGAAGGCGGCTACAATCTGGAGTGGTTGCGCAACAGCGCTTATAACTTTGTGGCGGGCATCAACGGCGAAGCCATCGTCTATCCCGAACCCGAAACGTCTTCCGGTCTTCGGGTATGGGAGGAGTACGAAATCCGGGCCAACATGGCCATATCGCACCTGTCGAAGTTTTGGAAAGTGTGAGCCTGCACACTACTTCAGCGCTTCGAAGTTCATTTGCAGTCTCGACCTGACGGAATAAGGCGTCGTATAAGCAAAGAAAAACACGGCCTCCATGCGGAAATGCCTCCGGATGAGGTCTCTTTTGGCATTGCGCAAACCCGGAATGAGCCGGATGGTTTGGCCGCCCCTTCCCTGCAAATTATCAATATAAAAAACCTCGTCGCCATCAAAGCAAGCCGGTTTGACCGGGTCGCAGATGCGAATGGAAATGCCTTCCACGAAGTCGTAATCAAATGCCGCGCCCTCCAATGAGGTAAGCGTAGCGGTAAATGGCGCAATGGCCGTGATGAGCGCGGTGTCGGTGCCGTTCTCGGCCAGATAGGTATCTATGTTGGTAGGCACCAGCGGAATTTGAAAAACTTGTTGAAAGGTGGCGTTCAGCCCGGCGGGTATTTCAAAAGTGATGTTGGGAAACACCATCTCGAAAACGCGCTCGCCGTTGTCTTGGCGGCAAGCCGATACCAGCAGGCCGAAAATGGATAGATAAAGTACTGCTCTCATTGGAAATGGATGGATAAAAAGAGGATGCTTCGGGTAGCGATGAGTTCCGCGTTTCGAGTTTCAGGTTTCGAGTCGCGGGTTTCGAGTTTCATTGCTCACCGCATGAAGAACGCAGGGCGAAGCGGTATGTTTTTTGCCAAATTCTGAATTTTTTTTCAGAAACATTTTGAGTGTTGCAATATCTGCCTATTTTTCGATGCAAAAATCAACAATAGGATGGGAGAGCAAAAAGTATCAGTGGCTCAGGAAGGAACCGGCATGCAGTCATTTGTGCGCAGTTTGCTGCGCGATGTGCAGGCATTGGAGTACATGCTGGAGAACGACTGGTTTGAAAAAGACATCATTCGTATAGGCGCCGAACAGGAAATGTGCCTTGTGGATGCCGGCACCTACAAGCCGGCCTGCATCAACATGGAGGTGCTGGAAAAACTATCGCAATATCCCTGGGTGGTGACCGAACTGGCCAAATTCAATCTGGAGGTCAATCTCAGTCCGAGGGAGTTTACCGGCAAGTGCCTGCGGGAAATGGACCATGAAAACCGCGAATACCTCAACATCATTCGCCAGCAACTCAAACACTGGAACGCCGAGGTTTGCCTCACCGGCATCCTGCCCACCCTGCGCAAGCCCGATTTGGACCTGAGCAATCTCACGCCCAAGCCGCGCTATTTCGCGCTCATGGAGGCCCTCAACAGCCAGATGCTCGGCTCGGCGTTTGAGTTGCGGCTGTCGGGCATAGACGAGCTCTTGGTGAAACACGATTCACCGCTGCTCGAAGCCTGCAACACCAGTTTTCAGGTGCATTTGCAGGTATCGCCCGATCTTTTTGTACCTATGTACAACATGGCGCAGGCATTGGCCGCTCCCGTGATGGCCATATCGGCCAACTCGCCCATTGTGTTCGGCAAACGACTGTGGCACGAGAGCCGCATTGCCTTGTTCCAGCAGGCTTTGGACGTGCGCACCACCCACGATCACATGCGCGAGCGCAGCCCCCGCGTGAGTTTCGGCACCGGCTGGCTCGAAGGCAGTTTACTCGAAATTTATAAGGAAGACATCGCTCGTTTCCGCGTGTTGCTGGCCGGCGATGTGGACGAAGATTCCATCGAAGCCATACAAGCGGGACGCACCCCGAAACTGCGCGCTTTGCAGGTACACAACTCCACCGTTTATCGCTGGAACCGCCCCTGCTACGGCATCAGCCCCAACGGGCAGCCGCATCTTCGCATCGAAAACCGCGTGATTCCGGCAGGCCCCACCACCACAGATGCCGCCGCCAACGCCGCGTTCTGGTTGGGCGCTATGATCGGAATGGGCCACGAGTACAAAGACATTCGCAACCATGTTTCCTGGGAAGACGTACGCGACAATTTTATGAAAGCCGCCCAATTCGGCATTGACTCTCACTTTAACTGGTTCCACGACAAAAAACTCTCTGCCTGCGATCTCGTTTTGCACGAACTGCTGCCCATGGCGCGCAAGGGACTGCAAATGCGGGGCGTCATCAAACAGGATATTGACAAATACCTCGGCATCATAGAGCAACGCGCACGCGATCACATGAACGGCGCCCGCTGGCAATTGCGCACTTTTACCAAACTAGCCAAAGAATGCACCCGCGACGAAGCCGTCACCGCGATGACGGCCGCTATTGTTCACAACCAATGGAAGGATATTCCGGTACACCAATGGACCATGCCTGCATTTTCAGACCTCCCCAACTACCACCCGTCTAAGTTGCGCGTGGAAGAATTTATGGAAACCGACCTGTTTACCGTTCAAAAGGACGACCTCATAGAGTTGGTGACCGACCTGATGGACTGGCGAAAAATCCGCTACATGCCGGTGGAAGAATCCAAAGGGCAGCTCTGCGGCCTCATCACTTCGCGCCTGCTGCTGCGGCATTTTGCGCGCAAAAACAAGCTCAACAGCAAGGAGGCTACTATGGTGAAAGACATCATGATAGAAGCACCCATCACCATCAGCCCGAACGCTACGCTGCTGGAGGCCATGAATCTGATGCGCGAAAAACGCATTGGCTGCCTGCCGGTGGTGCAAAACGACGAACTCATCGGCATCATCACCGAAATGGACTTCCTGCGCATCTCTACCCGCCTCATCGAGCAATTGGAAAAGTAATCGGCCATGATCGTCATCCCGTCTTTCATTGTGTTGGCGGCGGCCATTTACGGCGGCGCTTGTGCAGTATTCTATTTCCTGCAAGACTACTTCTTCTTCCGGCCGGAGATACTGCCGCAGCATTTTGAGTATAAATACCCGTTTCCGTTCACAGAAGTAAATTTTGAGATGGAAGACGGCGGCGCTGTCAACGGGGTGCATTTCAAAGTGCCCAATTCCAAAGGCGTGGTGTTTTACCTCAAGGGCAACTCGCGCAGCATCAAGGGCTGGGGCAAGTTTGCCCGCGATTTTGTGAGCAAGGGCTACGATTTTTTTATGTTCGACTACCGGGGTTTCGGCAAAAGCTCCGGGCGGCGCACCGAAACCACCCTCTACAACGACGCGCAAACGGTTTACAAATGGCTCAGCACCCAGTTCCCGGAAGACCGCATCATCATTTACGGGCGCTCTCTGGGCAGCGGCATTGCGGCGCGCATCGCCTCCTGGAACAAGCCCCAGATGCTCATTCTCGACTCGCCATATTACAGTTTTTTATATCAGATTCGCCGGTACGGTTTTTGGATGCCGCTCCAAAGGTTGTTGCGTTTTCAGTTGCGCACCGACCAGTTTATGCGCAAAATCACCTGCCCGGTTTTTATTCTGCATGGCAACAAAGACCGCCTCATCAGTTACGAACAGAGCGTGATGTTGCAAAAACTTTGCCCCGACCGCTGCGCACTGCTCACCATACCCAACGGGCGACACAATGACCTGCCGGAATTTGCCGAGTACCACGAGTACCTCTACGACATCCTCAATGATCCCGGGTATTTTTATGAGGTGCAGGGAGGGAAATCGGCACGGGTGGCCTGAGGAATCCCTTAGGAACGTGGCGTGAATAAGTTGCCTGGTTTCGGCGAGACTATTTTTTCATCAGGCAAGGCGCGAGGATGGAGGATAGCAGCGCTACCTGACTGACGAAGCAACGCAGCCTGGTGGAAAAAGAGGCCGACCAAATCGGTAAGTTATTCACGACACGTTCCTTAAGTCCCACAAAAAGTCTGCTCCACTACCTCCTCCGGCGCGGGCGGCAGGCGATATGCTTCCAAGCCGGGCAACTCCTCGTATGGGCGCGCCAATGCAGCCAGTAATTGCTGCACCGGCCCCAGATCGCCCCGCTGTGCCGCAGCCGTCAGGGCTTCCTCTACTTTGTGATTGCGCGGTATGATCGCGGGATTGGTCTGCCGCATTCGCCGGCGGATGTCCTCCATCGGTTCGGGCTGACGGGCCACCCGAGCCAGCCATTTTTTGTGCCATTGGGCGAAAGCCGCCTCTTTATAGGCCAGCAGTTCGGGCAGTTCGGCGCGACTCAGATCGCGGAAAGTGTTGGTGTAATCGGCGTGTTGCTGCTCCATCCATTCGAGCAGTTCTTTCAGCAAATCCACATCATCGGGCTCCCGGTTGTAGAACCCCATTTTTGCACGCATCATCAGCATCCAATGGTGGCGGAACAAGCGCGGGAACGGCTCAATGGCCTCTTCCGCCAGCGCGACGGCCTGTGCTTCTTCGGCGTGCAGGAGCGGGATCAGCGTTTCCGCAAAACGCACTAAATTCCACTGCGCGACATTGGGTTGATTGCCAAACGCATAGCGGCCCTGCGTGTCTATGGAACTGAACACTTTGGCGGGATGGTAATCGTCCATAAATGCGCAGGGGCCGTAGTCAATCGTCTCGCCGGAAAGCGCCATGTTGTCGGTGTTCATCACGCCATGTATAAAACCGACGGCCAGCCAGGATGCCGTCAAAGCTGCCTGTCTGTCAATGAAGGCCCGCAGCAAAGCGAGATACGGATTTTCGGCGTCGGCCATAAGCGGATAGTGCCTGCGAATGACATAATCGGCTAAGGTGCGCAGCGATTCCGGTTCGCGACGGGCAGCCACATATTCAAAGGTGCCTACGCGGATATGACTGGCAGCAACGCGGGTGAGAATGGCGCCGGGCATGGCGGTTTCGCGGTAAACGGCCTCTCCGCTGAGGGTGACGGCCAGGCTGCGGGTGGTGGGAATGCCGAGCGCGTGCATGGCCTCGCTGATGATGTACTCGCGGAGCATGGGGCCGAGTGCCGCCCTACCATCGCCGGAGCGGGAAAAGGGGGTGCGGCCGGAGCCTTTGAGTTGTATGTCGAAGCGCTTGCCGTCGGGCGTGATCTGCTCGCCGAGTAAGATGGCGCGGCCGTCGCCGAGCATGGCGAAATGACCAAACTGATGGCCTGCATACGCCTGCGCGATGGGCCGGGCGCCCTGAGGCAATTGGTTGCCGCCGAATACCGCCGCGCCGTAATCGGATTCCAACACTTCCGGTTGCAGGCCCAATTCGAGCGCCAGTGTGCGATTGAACAGCAGCAGCCGGGGCGCCTGCACGGGCATGGGCGGCAGTTCGGCGCGGAATATATCGGGCAGGGCGGCGTAGCTGTTATCGAAATGCCAGCCGGCCTGCGGTGTGGGTGTGATCGTGTCCATGCGGGTGAAACAGCAGGAAGAGCCGGGTGGTTGCGGGTATCAGCGCTTGCCGGGGAGCACATACTGGAATCCCACCCGCGCCATGAGGTTTGAAGTCAGGTCGGAAGCCGGGCGGAAAGCCCTGAAATCAGCCTGATATTGCAAAGCGCCCTCTAAGGCAATGTTGGGACTGATGAAATACAACACACCCGCGTCGGCGAAGGGCGTGATATTGAACTGGTCGCTTTCTCCATATTCCCAGATAAAGCTGCTGCCTGCGCCCAAAAACGGCCTCAGCCGGCTTGCATTTTCGCTGCCCGTGAAGTACCGCAGGTGGGGTCGAAATTCATTGATAGGCAAGGTGATAGCAGCGCCCACAGCGAGGCGGTCGCTCAGCATGTATGAGAAAGCAGGCTCAAAACGTTGATTGTCGGAGTTGAGCGTCAGGGTACGGGCTACGCCAAGTAAGAGGCTCCGTTTGCGCAGCGCCCCGGAACCGATCGGCGCATCGTCATCACTGCTTTTTCGGTGCAGATATACCTGAAAACCCAATCGAAAATCGGTTTCTGTGAAATGGTCGCCTGCCGTTGGGAATACCCGCCCGGCGCCCAACATGCCCTCCAGCGCGAATTCGGGCGTAAGAAAGTAGTTGATGCCGCCGCCGGCCTGAACGCGCCAGGTATTGGTTGTTTCGCCGCCTATGGTGATGGTACTGAATGAGCCGCCGGTTTCGAGCAAAAAGGACAGCTTTGATTTTTTGAGCGGAAAATAGTACCGGGCAAAAGGAGAGACGTTTCCCCCGTCATAATTGGCAAACTCTGTGTTGAGCACGGCCAAACCCAGGCCCATGCCCAGCGCCAATCGGTCGGAAACAAAATACCCGACTCGCGGACTGAGGCTCAGTGCATTGAATGAGTTTCCGCCGATATTGGACTGAAAACGCGCATCGCCGCCCAACATCCAGGCGCCCTTTGTGGGTTGTGCCGACAAGGAAAGGAACAACAAACCGAAAAGTGCCGAAAATAAAAGGGACTTCATCATAACAGTGGTTTTAAAGGTGAACAAATGTAACACCAATATCAGACGGATGGTGCGCCGGGAGCGATGGTTTTATTCGAGGGGTTTAACAGTTTGTTAATACTGGAGAGCAGATGAGGAGGGGCAAGGAGCAAGTTGTAAACTTTATTTTCAATTCTGTTTTTTCACCGACGGAGTGCATGGCTATTTTTAGACTTGTTTCGACGGAATCATCATCGGGTGAAAGCGGCTGTTTTCAATTCATTCGGCGCCTTTTAGGGGTTATGTGCTTTTTAAAAATCTCTGTTTGGACTGAAAACAGCTTCGTTTTTTATCTGCCCCGGCCCGTTTCAATAAGTCTGATCTGTACGCAGCAGCCCAATCTATTGAAGGCGCCGCCACATACAGATCATTTATATGCGTCCCAGAACGCAATTGATAATCAAAAACTTACAGTGTACTCTCGAACCTCGTTCTGAGTGAACCTCACCAATGGCGAGCCTGTTCTTTCCGCCAAAATAAGATTGCTGCCATCGGAGAGCCGGGCCGTGATCTTAATTTGGTCCAGGTTCCAGTTGTCGCCGGTAAAGCCGCCACTACCGGAAGTGAAATTGACTTTAAACCAGTTGAGGCTCCCGACCTCCGTGTTGGGCGGCATGGTCATACTGACGGAATTGGTAGAATTGTTGCCCCAGTTGGCCCCGTTGTTCAGGCTGATGCTCGTGTTGGAGCCATTTTTGAAGCCAATCGTACCCAGTGCTTCACTCCCCTGCCGGAGATCATCGCCGCCGGTGCGAAGTGTGATGTCGAGGGATAGGATTTTGGCGGGTTCAATGGGGTCTGGTTTGCACCCCGACATACTGATGCCTGCCAGAACCAACAGGACCACTCCGGTCATGAGGATCATTTTTTGAATCGTTTTCATAAAATGCGTTTTTAAGGTTGAAAAAATTGATTGAATACCCCTCTATCTGCTTCTTTCTGAAATTGTTACCCCATTTGCATTTGGGTTGCAGAAAAAAAAATATTTTTGCAGAGGTTCTAACACCTGCTTACACCTATGAGTACTCAACACATTCCTCACGACGACCAATACATTCTTGAAGCGCTGGTACAACATGATTCCAGCGTTGTTGCGGCTGTCTATAGGGATTATTCCGATATGATACGGGCCTTAGTTACGGAAAATGGGGGTGCAACGAATGATGCCGGCGATGTTTTTCAAGATGCGCTCATAGATATTTATCGTCAGGCACAAAGAGGATATGTACTCACCTGTTCTTTCAAATCCTTTTTATACACGGTTTGCCGCAACAAATGGCTGGACGAGCTTCGGCGACGCGGGCGAATGGAAGTAACAATAAAAGGTTCGGAACGATTTACTACCGAAATAGCCGAGGACAACGCAGATCGTTTAGATCAGCACGAGGAGCGGTTGGCTCTGCTGGCAGCCACCGTTGAAACCATGGGGCCTTCCTGTCGCGATATTTTGAAATTGGCATGGACGCCTCATTCCCAAACCAATAAGTATCCCGCTCTATCGGAAGTCGCAGAACAGTTGGGATTGAGCTATGCTTATTTGCGCAAAAAGAAATCAGAGTGCGAACAGGCATTGCGAGAGAAAATGAAAAATGCTCCCGAATTTACACAACTCAAAGACCAATAAGCTATGACAGATACTTACACATTAATGGAAAAATACTTAGACGGAACCTTGGCCGGAGATGAGTTGAGCACATTTGAGGCTCAATTGCGTAAGGATAAAATATTGCAGGCCGAGTTGTCTATGCAACGACAGGGCCGGGCTGCATTAGGTGCTGTTGCGGATAGCGAGGTAGCCGATTTTGAAAAAATATTGAAAAAAAACTCGGCGCACTATTTCCCTGTCGAATCCCAGCCTGCCGGAACGATCTCTAAAGCAGCCCCTCGAATCGTATGGCGAAAATGGTTGGCTGCGGCGGCGGCTGTTCTGGCGCTCGTTTTCGCAGGTCTCAAATGGTATGCCACTGCAAAATACGAAATATCAGCTATTTTGGCACAGCACTACGCCCCGGCGGCCACTCCGGCCACCTTATCGGGTGAAACTTACGATTTACAAGAAGCCTATACCGCCTATCGAAACCAAAAGTATGCAGTTGCCATTCAAGCATTTAATGCAGCGCCTGCCGATGACCCGCAATATACCGAGGCCATGCTCTTCAAGGGGTATGCCTGCTATGAGTCGGGGCAATATGGGGCAGCACTCGCAGCGTTTGATCTGGTAATAAAAAGTAGCGATGCACGTTTTTTGCACAACGCAGAATGGCACAGGCTGTTGGCTGCACTTGCCGAAAACCCGAAAAGCGAACCGGCGCAGGCATATCTTCAACAAATATTGGGCGATGCATCGCACCCTTATTACGCCGAAGCGAAAAAAATAGAGAGACAATTAAAAAGCCCACTCCGCTATTTGGCGGGGTAACAATTGGATCGGATTTTCGATTTAGCAGAAATAGAATCAATTTTGTACACATCTTAAACCATTCACATGAGAACCACCCTTTTATTTCCTGTAGCCGTGACCGTAGTATTGGCGGTCTTTTTGTTTGCCTGTGAGCCTCCTCCATTAGATATGAATGCTACGCTCAGCATTCATCAACTATTGGCGGATGATATTCAGGCAGAATTAGATAGCCTCGAAACAACACCCGGCACTGAAAACGACGCCATTGAAACGGATGTACCCATCACCGAAATCGAAATTTCGAAAGAACGAGAGGTCTTGGAAGAACAAATGAAGTATGAAAGGACCAATGCTACATACATCAATGAACAATTATGTAACGGCATCCCCAATTGCCCGCCCCGTGCTTTGTCGAGAATCGGCGAACCTTGTGGCAAGGGCAAATGCTATGATTTATCTCTGTTTAAAAGATGGGCATGCCGGTTCGAATTGCAACTAAAGGTCAGCATTTACGACGCACAAAACAATCTTGTTTTTGAGAGTTTGCCGGGTAATGAAAAAGAAAAGTATGAAGGGAACAGCGGTATCAGAATCATTACCCTTCCTGAAAACTTGGCTGCCGGACAGCTTTACCGGATAGACTTTCAAGAAGGTGGACGACAAAGGAGTACTTTTGCAAGTTTCTAAAGGGCAGCTGATTACGCTATAAGGTATTTTGACAGAGGCATTCTTGGGGCATTGAGCGTCAGGAATGCTTTCCGTTTTTGGCCAATAAACAACACACTGATGAAAAGAAGAATACTGCTTTGGGGCGGAATGTTGTTTCTCATTACTTCGATTTCGGCTCAAACAGATGACGACCTCCGTGCATACCAAAAGAAAGTACTGGAGGAACTCATTCCCGCGTGTGAGGCCAATAGCGATAGCCCGTGCATCTTTGATCATCTCAAAAAGCTCACCCGAAAATTGGAAGATGCCCAGAGCTGGAAAATGTATGTGGATATCTTAAGTGTTCAGATTGAGTATGCCCGTCAGTGGGATCGTCTGGATATTTTTTATGAAACACTCAAAACGGCACAAAAAGTAATTCCTGAAAAAAAGAAACACCTGGCGGGGGAATACGAAGACCGATGGATGGAGAACCAGCTCTTGTGGGGCAGTTATTATTACGAACAGGGCGATTGGGCACGGGCGCACCAAAAGTTTAAAGAAATGGAAACGGATCTTCAGGCGCAGTCTCCACCGTCACAAACCACCAATGAACATTTAGCTTCTACCTGTAAATACCTCGGCGCCATTCACCGGAGATGGGCGGAGTACGATATCGCATACCAATATTATCTCAAAAGTATTGACTACGAAAAAGCCGTCGGCGAAGACGAGCGCAGTTCCGGCTATATCGCCCTGCCCAACAAGCACCTCGGAGATCTGTTTTTTCAGCGAGGAGATTTTGAAAAATCGGAATATTATTACCTTAAGGCAAAACAGATTTATACCCAAACCGACACCACCCAACGCCGAAATCGCAATGGACTGACCACCACGATTCTGGGCTTGGCCAACCTTTACAAAACCAATGGTAAGTTTTCCGCAGCCGTCGGCGCCCTGCGGGAGGCAGAAATGGCGGAAGGCAACAGCAGAGGGCTTGATTTTGATCTCTGGTTCCACTTCGGCGAACTTTACGCTGCACAAGGCAACCTCGCCCAGGCCCACCATTATTTCAACCGAGCCTTCGACCGCCGTTTCCAGGTCTTCGGTCTCAAACACTACAAAATAGCCGAAGTGTTTTCCGCGTATGGCGAACTGGCTGCCCGCCAGAACGACTATGCCTGCGCCCTCGAACACTATCAATCGGCGCTCATCAGTCTTACCGAGGGCTTTGATGAAACCGACATCCGGCAAAATCCGGTTCGTTTTCAAAGTACCTTCATACACAAAGACATCGTGAGCGTTTTGGGGCGCAAAATAGAAACGCTGCGCCGTTGGGCCGCCGTCAGTGAAAATGACGAGTATTTACTCAGCGCCTGGGCCACCGTACAAGCTGCTGTTCAGGCTGTAGATATTCTCAAAACCGGTACTTTGCAAAGTGAAGACGATAAGCTGCTTTTCTTTCGCCAGAGCGCACAAATTTTTGAGCACGGCATACAGATTGCATGGGAACTGGGCCCGAAGTTTCACGCCGCTGCATTCGAACTCTCGGAAAAAAGCAAGGCCATCGTATTGCTCGATGCTTTTCGCAATGCCAATGCGCTCCGGCTGGCAGGTATTCCCGACAGTCTGCTGGAACGCGAGGCACAGCTCAAATACGAAATATCCGCCGCCGAAGATACCCGGTTCAAAGGAGATCAGAGTCCGGAATTGCGAGATCGTTTGCTGTCTCTGCAAAACGAGTACCGAGCATTATTGAGTCATTTTGAGCAAAATTACGCACAATACTATCGTCTGCGGTATGACCATGCCGTCATCTCTTCGTCGGATGCTCAACAATCGCTTCGCAGAGGGCAGTCGGCTGTCGCCTTTTTTTGTGGAACTCAAAGCCTGTTCGCATTCGTCCTGCATTCAGATGGCATGACGATGTATCAACTTCCATCCGGAGAACCCATAGATGCGTTGGTCACCAACATGCGGGCGGGCATTTATGACTACTTTCTCGCTTCTCAGCGCACCGCCGCAGTGTATGAATCCTCGGCGGCGCAATATGTGCAAAGTGCCTCCCGGCTTTATGATGTACTGCTCGCGCCTTTTGCAGCAATGCTCCCTGAAGACGTGCTCTTTATTCCCGACGGAGTGCTGGGGTATCTGCCGTTTGAAGCGCTCCTCACAGCGCCGCCGCCGGGGTCGGCTACTCGTTTCAAAACCCATCCTTATTTACTCCATCGGCATCGCATCAGTTATTGTTATTCAATGACGCTATGGCAGGAAATGCAGCAAAACCCGAGTGCCAACCGAAAACTGGCAGCATTTGCGCCTGCTTTTCGACCTGCGGCTTCATTGCAACCAATGGCTCTGCGCGGCGCCTTAGACACCTTGTATTTCAATCGCCCGGAGGTGGAAGAAATCGCTTCCGTTTTAAAGCAAGCGGGCGCATATTCAGGCAGGCAGGCTGTCAAATCGCAGTTTATGCAAATAGCGCCTCATGCCGGTATCCTGCACATTGCATCGCACGGTATTGCCAACGACACGGCATCGGGGTATTCTTTCATCGCATTTACGTCTGCCGACCCCAGCTCCGACAGCAGCCGGCTCTATGCCCGCGAACTGTACAATTTGCGCCTCAATGCAGCTATGGTGGTACTCAGTGCCTGCGAAACCGGCATCGGCGAGTTGAAAAAAGGGGAGGGCATCATCAGTTTGGCCAGGGCTTTTGCGTATGCGGGCGCACAGTCGGTCGTTTCCACGCTCTGGTCGGTGAATGACGAATCTACTACCCACATTATGAGGGCTTTTTACAAAGACATCCGCGCCGGCAACACCAAATCGGAAGCCCTGCGAAACGCCAAAGCAACCTATATCCGGCACAGCGCTGAAGATATGGCCGCACATCCTTTTTATTGGTCGGCATACATAGCCGTCGGCGATATGCGACCGCTGTATAGAGCAAGGGTCTGGTTGATGGCCCTCGGCATACTGGTACTGGCAATGACGGGCCTGGGGTTTTGGCGGAGAAGCAGGATGAAAGCTCAAACCCAGGAATCATGACCTTTTTATCAAGGGCTTTGAATCAGAAAATTTGAGCAAAATTCTTGTAGATACTTAATTACACGCTACTCAAGCCCGCCGGTACTTATCACTTCGTCTTCCGAAACATAAAGTACAAGCCGATGAGTACAAAGGGAATGCTGAGCAACTGCCCGGTGCTGAGCACATTGCCGAAAGCGCTCTCGAAGCCGCCCTGACTCATTTTGAAGTATTCCCACACGATGCGCACGCCCCAGATCAGCACCAAAAAGAACCCAAAGAGGTAGCCGGGTTTGTGGCGTTTGTCGGTTTTCCAGTAGGTGTAGAAGAGCACGGCGAAGATGAGGAAATAGCTGATGGATTCGTACAACTGCACCGGATGGCGGGGTACCATGCACAGCTCGGCGCCCATGTCGTTGAAGCCCGTTTTGACGCAGGAGGAGGCGATCTGAGCGCACTCTTCGCATTTCACCCAGGTGTCGCGGGCGGCGTTTTTGAACAAGAAACCGATGCCGCTGTCGGTGGGTTTGCCTACGATTTCGGAGTTCATGAGGTTGCCGAGGCGGATGAAGCCGCCGGCCAGGGCGGTGGGCACCACAATTTTGTCCAATATCCAGAGGATGGATTTTTTGGAGACGGTGCGCGAGAAAATCCACATGGCCAATATGATGCCGATGGCGCCGCCGTGACTGGCGAGGCCGCCCTCCCAGATTTTGAGCATTTCGCCGGGATGCTGCGAGTAGTAATCCCAGTCGTAAAAGAAGACGTGCCCGAAGCGCGCGCCCAGCACCGCGCCGGCTACCACATAGATGAAGCACTTGTCGAGCCAGGCTTCCGGGGCGTTTTCGGCCAGAAACATGCGGCGCACCATGAACAGGCCCAGCAGGAAACCCAGTGCAAAGAGCAGCCCGTACCAGCGCAGCGTGAGCGGCCCCAGTTCGGCTATTTCGGGGAGGGCGTTCCAGGTAATGTAGGCGAGTGTCGTCATGGCTATGTAGTTTTGAGGGCGCTAACTTAGAGCTTTTCAGGGAATAATTGCCTACTTTTGGCCGATGCGAAGAGAAGAACAAGACCAAAACATCATATTCGGCAGGCATCCGGTATTGGATGCGCTGAACGCCGGGCAGGAGATTGACCGGGTGATCCTGCAACAGGGCACGCGCGGGGAGTTTGAGAAAGAAATCCGCCATGCCTGCCGCCGCTCGGACGTGCTGCTGCAAGTGGCGCCCAAAGAACGCCTGGACCGATTGGTGCGGGGCAATCACCAGGGGGTGGTGGCCTACGCGGCCCTGATACAGTACCAGCCCTTGGACGATGTGCTGGCCTCCGTGTTTGAGCGCGGCGAAACGCCCCTGCTGCTCATGTTGGACAGCATCACCGATGTGCGCAATCTGGGGGCCATAGCCCGCAGCGCCGAGTGCAGCGGGGTTCATGCCCTGATATTGCCCGCCAAAGGCAGCGCCCAGATCAACGCCGAAGCCATCAAAACTTCTGCCGGCGCCCTGCACAATCTGCCTGTTTGCCGGGTGAACAGCTTGGTGAGTACCATGCAGCGCCTGCAGGATTCGGGGGTGAAGGCCTTGGCCGGCGATTTGCAGGCCGAGCATCTCCTTTTCGAGACCGACCTCACGGGGCCGCTGCTGCTGATTGCGGGTTCGGAGGGGGAGGGCGTGAGCCAGGCGCTGCTTTCGCGCATCAATGAGCGTTTTATTATTCCGCAGGCGGGTACTACCAATTCTTTCAATGTGTCGGTAGCAACGGGCATTATGTTGTATGAGGTGATGCGGCAGCGGAGGGGGTGAGTTTTAGGATTATTTTTTTATCGCCCCTTATGAAAATGGTGATTTGTTATTGTTTTTTGCCATATCTCTTAAGCTCAGTAAAATGTGTTCTGCATCATTGTTTTCAAATGACAAGAAAGATTTAGAGCTTATAATTAAGTATTTTTCTGTTGTATTGTCATCATTTTTCATTTCAACCGTGGTATATTTTATTGATTTTAACTGAAACGATGTAGGGTATCCTATTTTGTCAAATGAGTAAGTCTTAGCTGGTCTGAATTTTTTCCTTAAAACAACTTTACCTCCAACTACTCTGGCATCGCAAACATAAATAAATTGGTAAATAACAAACCCTGTGAATACAAGGAATATTATTCCTCCTATCAACATGCCAATATGAAATTCTTGCTCTTGAGTTACTAAAATCATTACTGGAATCATTAGCAATGCAAGGGCGCAGCTTACATACAGTCTGACATTTGTCCAATTAGACGACAATTTAATTCCTTCTTGTGTGTTCATGTTTTTTTATTTTACTTGGTTTTCGCAACAGCGTACTTTACGCTGTACAAAGATGCGATATTTAAAGCAATTTCCGCAAAACGATTATTTTGAAATCCTCACGCAGCAGCTCCGACAGAAAGCCTTCCAGGATGTCGAAGTTGGCTTTGTTGCAGAGCAGGCGCTTCATTGCCCAATCAAAATCGACGTTAGATGTATTTATTCAGTAATAGTGGATATAATTTCTTTACCATCCGAGCCTTCAAAACATTCAACTATTACCCCTCTACCATAGGGCAAATCGTATTTATCTCTAAAGATTTTTGCTGAACTAATGTCATTAAATTCACCAATCATCATTCTTGTACAATTTGCAGCTTGATTATTTTTTATATGGAGCTGTAAATTTCCCGAAATAAATTCTGACATCTTTTCTCTAACTTCACGTTCTATCGCTTTATAATTTGAGGAACACAATACTTGAACGTAATAAACATGGTTGGTTTTTATATTTTCTTTGGTATTATTATATACATCTTCTTCATGTTCACTAACTTTGTTTAAGCACCTAATCAGTTTAGCTCGTCCAATTGCTCTTCCTTCTTCATTTTCTACAGTCCCACTTAAAGACTCTATTTGCCTAACTCCAATGTTATTAAATGTGATTAAAGATAAGCTATCCTCAAACGATGATGTTTGTTTTACAATTTTTATCTCGATTCTATCTTCTGCTTCAAATATTTCTCCGATTAATCTCCATTTACTTGTCTCATCACTATATATATATCCACTAAGGTTACATTGGGTTTTTGATATATTACCTTCTAATATTTTATCAAAAGAGGGGAGTTCTCCATCTCTCATGCGTAGTTTCAGTTGATAACAACCACTCAAGTCTTTCAGAAAACATGCCGGTGTAAAATATCTACTTCCTCCAAAATGCTCAGACAATTTATTTATAACGACCGGATCCCGAATTATACCGAAGTAGGCTAATCCAAAATAAATGAGTAAAATAACTAATAGAATTAACAGCAAATTCCAAAACCACTTCATATTGTTTATTATTTCTATTACGTCCTAACGTTGGGCTTTACGAATGTGCGCTGCTGCGTTGGCTTTTGCGGGTGGGTTTTGCAGCGCATTTTCGTAAAGCCGTTGATGGGCGGTTTATTTATTACGCTGATTTTCAAGGATTTGAGCAATCCGTTCTTCTGTGATTTTCAAATATTTGGCAATGGTTTTAGTTGAAACACCATCTTTGTGCATTTCCAAAACTACTTCAATTTCCTTGTCTTCCTTGCCCTTGTTTATCAAGTCTTGCGCATCAGCCATTTTTGTATGCTGTTGGCTGGCAATATCTCGAAGCCCTTTTAAATACCTTTTATATTCTTTTGCATCTTTCTCGTTCAGTTTCATTTCGTCAAGTCGCTCACTTGCTTCTTTCAAACCCTTCGCCGAAAAATCTGCTTTAATCTCTGCGTTCTTGAAAAAATAAATCCACTCGTCGAGTTTATCCTTTACCCGATTACCGAATTTACCCACTTTGATTACCCAAAATTCAGGGTAGATTTCGTGGATATTGTTCTTTTTGTAAAGTTCAATTTGTTTGTCAGCGAGAGTTAGAATATCGTGCTTATGAATACCTTTAAAAACGGTCGTTCCGTGATAAACGTAGTCCTTGCCTTGACCTAAATCAAAGTATGCAATTGTAATTGCAATTACCTTTTTTACTTCGGCATACGCTTGACCCTCCTTGATGTGCTCTGTGATAGCCTTGGCTGCACCGAAAAGCATTCGATGGAAATAGTCGTACTCCTTGCTATTTTGGACTTCGATAATAACGAGTTCACCCTTTGAGTTCTCAACGAGAATATCCACACGGTTGGATTTGTCGTCTTCCGTTTCCTTGTTGCTTTCGCTTTCAAGGATTTGCTTTATCTTGATTTCTTCTTCCAACAATTCGGAGAGAAACCCTTCGAGGATGCCGAAGTTTGCTTTGTGGCGAAGCATTTTTTTCATCGCCCAATCGAACCTTATTAGTTTTTTTGCCATTTTTGCAAATTTTGATGCAAAAATACGAAATATTACGAGTTAACGATAGTATTTTTATTTCTTTTCACACCACCAATAGTTAGTACAGCAACTTTTCAACATACCAAACTCACCCTCATTGATTACTATTATCTTTTGTTTTTTTGCTTCGAGTGGCAGGTCATGGATGTATTCTTTGTTGAAAAAAGGCTTATGGTTTGCAATCAAAATTGATTCTGGTATTTCTAATTTACCAGTATATTGCATTATTTCTCCGACAGAGTAATTTACATTATTGGCATATTGAAAGAATGACTTGAAATGTTCATCCATCCTTTGACCGAAAGACCTGTCAGTTTTCCCTATATATGCTAAAACATCCCTGCCATATAAATGAGAATCGCAATAGATTTGATACAAAACATTTTTTGCCTCCATTTTTTCAAATTTATCTGCTGCCCATTTTATCCTTGGCTTCCATCTAATGATGATTTCTTCGTATTCCGTCATATTAATATTTTTAATTTATTTTTTATTTTTAGTCCCGCCCATCTCGTCTATACTCGTCAACCCCTCCATAGGCGCAATGGCGTGTA
>ERZ761603.91-NODE-91-length-77486-cov-10.421511_pt1 | contig 77486 bp, 71 predicted proteins | sample MGYA00511879_ERZ761603 | MGnify/ENA primary metagenome ERZ761603 (study PRJEB28899, sample SAMN02850040) | bioreactor sludge metagenome | biome: EBPR Sludge; feature: EBPR Bioreactor; material: flocular biomat | place: Australia: Thorneside Wastwater Treatment Plant...
TTGAGCAAGATATTCCCGGCGATCTGGAGCTGGATAGTTACCCGGGTCCGTTGGAACAGGTCATTGCTAATCTGATTGGCAATTCCCTTATCCATGGCTTCAGTGGGATGGAAGCGGGGGTCATTCGTATTCACGCTATGGCGTGCGGAGCGGCTTACATACAGCTCGACTATACTGATGATGGAGCCGGTATTCCGGAATTGATACTTGATCGCATTTTCGAACCATTCTTTACCACAAAAATAGGCAGCGGTGGTAGTGGATTGGGTCTCTATATTGTCTATAATCTAGTCATAGGAATACTTGGTGGAACGATTAAGGGATTTAATCGTGCGGGTAAAGGGGTTGCCTTTACACTTGTTCTCCCTCAAACCGCCCCTGAAAAGGCCACTTTAGGTGCGCTCATATGACCGATGAGTTAATTCAGTTTATAAACGATACAGAATCTCCAGACATTCGACAGGCCATCCAAGTCTTGCCATGGAAAATATTGGTGGTCGATGATGATCATGAGGTGCATAACACAACTCAATTTGTCTTGCGAGATCAGTATGTTTTCGGACGGCCCTTGTGCTTGCTGCATGCATATAGCGGCCTGGAGGCACACAAGCACTTACGCGAGCACCCTGACATTGCTGTAGCCCTGCTGGACGTGGTGATGGAAACTGAGCAGGCCGGTCTTGACCTGGTTGAGTACATTCGCGATGAACTGAAACTGACAGAATGCCGGATCATCCTGCGCACGGGCCAGCCTGGCTACGCGCCGGAATTAGCTGTTATTCACGAATACGATATCAATGACTATCGCACGAAGGCTGAGCTGACCCACACCCGGCTGATCTCCACCGTCAGTGCTGCTCTGCGCTCCTATCAGCAACTGTATGCCATTGCCCAAAACCGGCGAGGTCTGGAACTGATCGTCGGCGCGGCTGCCGATCTGATGGAACAGCATGCAATTTCTGGCCTGGCCGAGGGGGTGCTGACGCAACTGACCGCACTGTTTAAACTACCGCTGGATGGCATCGTCTGCACGCAAAAAGGCGCACTGTCCGGTGGCGACGATCAGCACTGCTATGTGGTCAGCGCCGCGGGCCGGTATGCCCGCTATATCGCGCAGCCATTAGAAACCTTGCCGGATAGGCGGATCGTCTCGGCGATTCTGGCCAGCGTATCTCAAGGTCAGCATCAGTTTGGCACTGATTACACAGTACTCTATTTGAAAGCGGCTCCTCACCAGGAAGCGGCCATCTTTCTCGATACCGAGCAAGCGCTGACCGCTCTGGACCGCCCGTTGCTCGAAGTGTTCGTTGCTAACATCGCTGCTTGTTTTCGCAATGTTAAGTTGGTCGAGCGTCTCAACTATATCGCTTATCATGATCCACTGACTCAACTACCGAACCGCCTGCAATTCATTGCCGACCTTGATACCATCGCTCAGACACAGGTGGATACTGTGGCGGCATTATTGGACATTGATCACTTTACCGATCTTAATGACGGTCTTGGCCAAGATATCGGTAACATGTTTCTGGTGGCAGTCGCTGCACGGTTACGAACCCGGCTTGGGCCGGAATGCCGGTTGGCGCGGGTCGGTGCCGACGTATTTGGGGTGCTTGGCCCCGAATCCCAGGTTAACGCCACAAACCTGCTGGCCTTATTTCACGACCCCTTCGAGGTTGGCGAGTATCAATTTCCTGTCACGATCACTATGGGTTTGTGCCGCAATCTGGACAATGCGGATTCTGGCATTACCTTGCTCAAACGGATCAATATTGCGCTCAATCGTGCTAAGCGCAGCCTCTCGGCCCACTACGAGTATTATCTGGCGGAAATGGAAGATAATACTCGTTGGCGGGTCGAAGTGATCCGTCACCTGCGGCAGGATTTCCAGTCGGGCAAGCTACGGGTTTGGTATCAACCGCAAATTGCCTTGGCCACGGGTGCAGTCACGGGGTTTGAGGCGCTGGTGCGTTGGCCAGGGGATGGTACGCGTGGTTTCATCCAGCCTCCTGATGTGTTCATCCCGCTTGCTGAATACTCTGGCCTGATTATTCAGATTGGTGTCTGGGTGCTGGAACAAGCCTGCGCTCAGTATGCGCAGCTTGCAGCAGCCGGGTTTGGATCACTGAAAATGGCGGTTAATGTCAGCATGGCGCAGTTTCGTAAGGCCGACCTCCTTGAGAAGGTGGTGTACGCCCTGGAACATTATCAGATGCCACCGTCTCTGCTCGAATTGGAAATCACCGAAAGCATCGCTATGGATGAACCGAAGGTAGTGCTGCAAAGTCTAGAAGCGCTCAAGCAACTGGGTGTGCAGATTGCGATCGATGACTTCGGCACAGGCTATTCTTCGCTGGGACAATTGCAATCCTTGCCGATCGACTGCCTCAAAATTGACCGGAGCTTTGTTAGCGAAATACAACAAGGCAAAGGCGGCATGTACGCCGAAACGATTGTGGGCTTGAGTCAAAAACTACGGGTGGACTCGATCGCAGAAGGCGTAGAAACCCTTGAGCAGGCCGGCTTTCTACGCGGTTTGGGATGTACAACTGCTCAAGGTTATCTGTATGCCCCTCCCATGCCCGCTGAACAGCTCAACGAGTGGCTACGCCAATACACCAAGAAGTGATGTATTTTCTACTACAAATAACCCTATATATAGAAGATATAAAAATCATGCGATTACGAATAATCAGACACGAACTATCCAGTGAGAATGGAGTTTCTGATGCTCCTATATAAATCAAGCGCATCGTAATTTTTTTGGTTCGGATGCTTTATCTATCATTAATATAAAAATTAAATAAAATGAATTAGTTGTTAATCGTTGCTCCCAAGAAATATTTTCCTGTAAATGTACTGCTTGCGTGAAAAATCATATGATCGACGAGCCAATCCAATTAATAAACGATGCAGATCGGGTGCCTGACACTCTATCAGCCAATGATGCCTCGTCGTGGAAATTATTGGTGGTCGACGATAATCCAGAGGTGCATGCTGTCACACAGTTTGTCCTGAACAAGTTGCATATTTTCGGACGGCCCTTGTGCTTGCTGCATGCATATAGCGGCCTGGAGGCACACAAGCACTTACGCGAGCACCCTGACATTGCTGTAGCCCTGCTGGACGTGGTGATGGAAACTGAGCAGGCCGGTCTTGACCTGGTTGAGTACATTCGCGATGAACTGAAACTGACAGAATGCCGGATCATCCTGCGCACGGGCCAGCCTGGCTACGCGCCGGAATTAGCTGTTATTCACGAATACGATATCAATGACTATCGCACGAAGGCTGAGCTGACCCACACCCGGCTGATCTCCACCGTCAGTGCTGCTCTGCGCTCCTATCAGCAACTGTATGCCATTGCCCAAAACCGGCGAGGTCTGGAACTGATCGTCGGCGCGGCTGCCGATCTGATGGGGCAGCATACAATCTCCGGCCTGGCCGAGGGGGTGCTAACGCAACTGACCGCACTGTTCAAACTACCGCTGGACGGCATTGTCTGCACCCAGAAAGATTCGCCGTTTGGCAATAACCAGGAGCGTTACTACGTAGTAGGTGCTGCCGGGCAGCATGCGCCTTACATCACCCAGCCGCTGGAAGCTTTGCCGGATAAAAGAATCATCTCAGCCGTATACGCCTGTGTAGCGCATCGCGAACATATGTTTGATTCCGATTGCACGGTGCTGTACTTCAAGGTGGCTTCCTGCCAGGACGTCGTCATCTTCCTGAATTGCGGCCAAGCGCTCGCTGTCGTGGACCGGTCACTACTCGAAGTGTTCGTGGTTAACATCGCTGCCTGTTTTCGCAACGCCAAGCTGGTGGAGCGCGTGCTGTGTGCCCAGCAAGAAATTGAGAGGCAGCGGTCGTTTCTCAGAACGGTCATCGATACGGATCCTCACTTCATTTGTGTTGAAAACCGGCAACGCCAAATCATACTGGCCAATCAGCATTTGGCCAGATGCTTTGGTTTGTCTTCCGAGCAAATAGTGGGGCATACGTTTTCGGATCTGATCACCACCGATCCCGAGCTTGTGCAGACTTTGCGCAACGATGACGAGGCTATTCTGGCTCAAACCCAGGACAGAATCGAACGAGAGGTGAGGTGCGCCGACCTAACCGGACGAACCTATTGGGTCTACACCGTCAAGGTGCCCATTAAAAATCCGATGGGCGAGGTCGAACAGTTGATCAGTGTCGGTATCGACATCACCGAGCGTAAGCAGGCGGAAGCGGCGTTGTTTGCCGAAAGAGAAAAAGCTCTGGTCACGCTGCATTCCATCGGCGACGCGGTGATCACCACTGATATGCACGGTATCGTGGAATACTTAAACCCAATGGCGGAAAAGCTCACTGACTGGAGCATGATCGAGGCTCAAGGCCGGCCGCTGAGCGAAATCTTCCAGATCGTCAATGAGCAAACGGACCAGCCACTGCTGGATTCGATGACACAAAATCTCCAGGAAGAGAAAGTATCTGGATTGGCTCATTACTCCACGCTGGTCAGCCGCCACGGACGGAAATACCATATTGATGATTTAGCAGCGCCGATTCGCGGGCGAGAAGACCAGCTATTGGGCACTGTACTGGTATTCCGCGATGTAACCGAAATCCGTCGGCTGACCCGTCAATTAGAATTCGACGCCACGCACGATGCCCTTACCGGCCTGATCAACCGGCTGGAATTCGAGCGGCGGCTGAAACAGGCGCTGTCCAGTGCTCACCAGCACGGCGCGCGGCATGCACTGTGTTATCTGGATTTGGATCAATTCAAAATTGTCAACGACACTGCCGGTCATGCGGCAGGTGATGATCTGCTAAGGAAAATAAACAGGTTGATTTCAGGAGTATTCCGGGATCGCGATACCTTGGCGCGCATCGGCGGTGATGAATTTGGGTTGCTGCTGGACAATTGTCCCCTGAGCCGGGCGCAGCTCATTGCCCAGAATATAGTGAACAGTGTTCGTGACTACCGCTTTCACTGGGAGGGCCAGGTTTACCAGATTGGCGTCAGTATCGGCCTGGCGCCTATTACAGTGGAGACGAAAAACACCACGCAATTGTTTGCCCAGGCAGATGTCGCTTGCTATATCGCTAAGGAATTAGGCCGTAACCGTGTTCATGTTTATACGGAGGAGGATTCTGAAACAGCGCAACGCCACAGTGAGATTCTAGGTGCTGCGGGCTTGCGGGACGCCCTGGAAAAGGACCGGTTCCGGCTACACTATCAGCCCATCGTATCGCTGAGCGACCCTGGCCAGCAACCCGCTTACTATGAGGCTCTGCTCCGTATCGTGTACAAGGGCCAACCGAACGAAGACAGTGAACTGGTATTGCCAGCGGCTTTCATTCCCGCAGCCGAACGGTATGGACTCATGGGCGTGATCGATCGCTGGGTGATCCAAGCGGCATTCCGTGAGTATGCAGCGGGAATTGGCCATACCAGCGCCAAGATTTCTATCAATCTATCCGGGAACTCTCTTAGTGATGAAACCTTATTCGATTTTATCAAGGCGCAATTCGCTGAGTATGCGTTTTCGCCAGCCCAAGTGTGCTTTGAGGTCACCGAAACCGCTGTCTTTCAAAATTTACAGCAGGCTATCAAACTAATGACAGCACTTAAACACTGCGGCAGCCAATTCGCATTGGATGACTTCGGTAGTGGCCTGTCTTCATTCCGTCATCTCAAAATGCTGCCCGTCGACTACCTGAAAATCGATGGTAGCTTTTTTAAGGACACGATCGGGAGCGATAGCGACCGTGCTCTGGTGACTGCGATTACTCAGATGAGCCATACCCTGGGTATTCAAACCATTGCCGAGTCTGTTGAGAACCAAACGGTTGCAGAGCACCTGCGCGAATTAGGTGTGGACTATGCGCAAGGTTTCTTTTTCGGACATGCAGCACCCTGGATTTAGCCATAAAAGTAACGTTCATATGCCAGTGAAAGTGGCTGGGGATTCCCGCATAGTGCGGTCAAGAATAGATCCAAGTCCAATGGTCTCGGTTGAGAACCTGGCAGGAACATCGCTTAATAGCTTTATCTCTCTCAGTTAAAACCTATAGTGCCGGAGGTCATGAAGCCGGTGGAACTCTCATTTTGGCACGAACGCTGGGAACGCACCGAGATCGGTTTTCATCAGCAGGACATCAATGTCCATCTTCAGCAGTTCTGGAACCGGCTTGGCCTGCAATCGGGTCAGCAGGTTTTTGTCCCATTGTGTGGTAAAAGCCGCGATTTATTATGGCTGGCTGGCGAGGGGCATCCGGTGATTGGGGTGGAGATCAGTCCAATTGCTGTCGAGGCCTTCTTTCAGGAGAACGGATTATATCCACGCCGCTGGCAGGAAGGGGCGTTTGAGATTTGGGAGCAGGATGAGGTGCGCATTTTACTGGGTGATTATTTTGCCTTGGAACCGCAGCACCTTGCCGATGCCGCGGGCGTCTACGACCGGGCTTCGCTGATTGCATTGCCGCCGGCGATGCGTGAACGCTATGCTCGCCATCTCGACGCCATCTTACCGTCTGGGATAAGGACGCTGCTAATGACCCTGGAGTATGACCAAACGGTATTGACAGGGCCGCCGTTCGCTGTCAGTGACGTAGAAGTGCGGGCGCTGTATGAAGCAACCCATGAGATCGAATTACTCTATACTCGTGATGCTCTGTCCGAGGAATCGCGCTGGCGGGATCGTGGCCTGACTTGGCTATTGGAGCGGGTTTATCGGCTTACCCACCGTTCGGATCAGCCGCTCACCGCGCCATGAGCGCTCCGGTACCGCTCTCACCTGCAGCCATCGTGCTGCGGGTGTTTCTGCCATTTGCCGCAGGCTATTTTCTATCCTATTTGTATCGCACCATTAATGCCGTCTTGTCGCCTTACCTGGTGGCGGAATTGCAATTGGATGCGACCGATCTCGGTCTGCTGACCAGCATTTATTTCCTGACTTTTGCGGCATTTCAATTGCCGCTGGGGATGTTGCTGGATCGCTTCGGGCCACGTTGGGTGGAAGCGATCCTCCTGCTCGTTGCTGCAACCGGAGCTGGCTTGTTCGCGGTGAGCGACGATGCGGCGAACCTGATTCTAGGCCGGGGATTGATTGGTTTAGGGGTGTCCGCTTGCTTAATGGCCAGCTTCAAGGCATTTGTCGTGTGGTTTCCAGCTGCGCGATTACCGGTCGTCAATGGCTGGGTGTTGGCAGCCGGCGGGATGGGTGCATTGGCCGCCACGGCTCCCATTGAAGCAGTGCTGAAGATAACTGACTGGCGCGGGTTATTTATCTTCCTAGCAGGTTTGAGCGTCGCTGTCGCCGGTGCGCTATTGCTGGCCGTACCGGAGCGCGGCGGTGGCACAGTGAGTCATGGCTGGCGGGAGCAATGGCGTGAAGTGGTGGGGATTTATCGCCATCCAGAATTCTGGCGTATTGCGCCGAGTGCGGTGTTATCGCAGGCGTCGTTTCTAGCCATTCAAGGGTTATGGGCTGGGCCGTGGTTGCGCGACGTGGCCGGTTTGGATAAAGCGGCCGCCGCAAGTTATTTATTGTGGATTGCTGCAGCAATGGTCAGCGGTTTCCTCGGTATGGGACAAGTGACCTATTGGTTATCGCGGCTGGGCGTTCCGCCATTGGGCGTTGCCGGTGGCGGCATGATGTTGTTTATGCTGGTGCAATGGGCGATTCTGTTCAGTGGGGGATCGCTACTATTATTGTGGGTGCTGTTTGGATTCTTCGGGACCAGTGGCGTGCTGAATTATGCGATTTTGTCGCAATCCTTCCCGCCAGCGCTGGCTGGCCGAGTGAATACTGCATTGAATTTACTGGTGTTCATCGCTGCATTCGCCGGACAGTGGGGCATGGGTACGATCATCAACCATTGGCCGGCTGGCAGCGGCGGGTACGCTGATGTGGGCTACCGCTGGGCGTTCGGGTTCGTGCTGACATTGCAAGCACTGACCTGGGGTTGGCTGTTGCTGAGGCGAACAGCTTAACGCTTCGCATCGGCCGGCTGCCGAAGCGGTGTGAGAGCGTGTTGGCCTCTTCGGCAAGAGGGAGGGTACGGCACCCCTGCCAGTCTTGAGCTGGCAATGCCACGGCCATTCACCGTGACTGCATTGCTTCCAGCTTCATCGCGCAGGCATATATAAAGGTTGCCTTAATTACACCACCCATCGTTAGGGTTTGTTCGTCACCCCAACTTACCCTGCTTTGGATGTTAATGAGTGGTGGAACTGAACCGCATCCGATGAACGGCGTTCAGCCATTCACGGGCTAGCCGTTCCCGCTCCTTACGCGGTTGGGCTTGAGCAGTGGCGGCAAAATAGGCATGCATGGCCTTAAGAGCCGTTTGTGTTTCCTGTTGAGTCGTTGCAGAATCAGGGTCATTCATAGCATTTCACCTCGCTAAGGGCAGATGAGAAATGAGTCATTACGTTGGCTCTTGGAACCCCAAGCGCTGTTTGCGCTACCTCAGGTCTCCTTACCCGAGAGCTTTAGAAAATCGCGGATGAACCGCCGCACTTCCCTGGAAGCTGTGGTATCCATGTCTTGACAGGTTTCGATGAATGCATCACGTAGACCCGCCTCAATTCGAACTACTAATTTGACTTCCTTATCCTTGTCTTTATCGGATTTTTCTTTCTTGTGTTTTCCCATAAGAATAGTACCATGTATATACAAAGTCAACACGTAGTCAATGCAACTGGGTTTGTCAAGCCACTTTTCATCAAATTTAAACTGGAATAGTTTGCGATAATTAAAGAATAGGCATAGCAGAATGATCCACAAAAGCTGTGGATCACTTCTGAATAGAACAGTCAGGCAGTGATTTAAGTTGAGGTGAGGAGCGAACCTCAACGGGCACCGGCTTGCTGATCGCCTAGATTAAACCGGCTCAGACACCCATGATCCAGTTGTGATGGGCTTCCGCAGCCTGCCGGCCGCTAGCAGCCGTCAAGAGCGTTTCCAATACCGGCAGCCCTCCCGCTTCACGAGCCTGCATGCGGCCATTCATCCATGCGGTGCTGATAGTGCTGTTGCCCTTCGAGCTATTGCAACTACTGCAAACCGCGATCAGATTGGTTGGATCGTTATATCTATTAATATCTTCCGGTGTATTGTCGCATGAGCTATGGATGGGCCGGTTGATCGGCCTGATATGATCCAGCTCAAAAGCCTGTTTCTGGAAGAAGCCAAAACAATAGAAACACACGCGCAGATTTTTCGGGATAGCTGCCGCAGGTGCGGGGGCTTGCAGCGGTTCAAGCATGGTTCATGAGATGTCAATATCGGGCCTGCTGGTCCCAAGGTGATCGGCAACCGCATTATGCACCTCGCTCATGGCCTCATACAGTTTTTCTAACGCTGCCTGTGCGCTTGGCGATGCGCCGCAGGCCGAACGGTTTCTGGCAGCCATACGCCTATGTCTGCTGGCTGCTGCGCATGGGGCCGGTCAGCCAATTTATCTTTCAGGGGTTTGAAGCGGCAGTAGATCTGCATGAGGATGACATGATCAATTTGCATTGAGCGCCGGTCCTTTAGCGTGCCGCAATAGGCGCATATAGATCCCGAAAATACGGTGAATCTTGGAGTCTCTATTGTAATTTTGCGTGAAATTGCAGATGGAGCGAATAGATAGGGGCAAGATCTTCTCAGTCACATCAGTAAATTGCGCGTTGCTGGTGTTTTTTCTTAAGCCAATCTGATTGTGCCCGGTCATGGATTTGATCAGTGGTTGCTGGCCGGACGCAGAACATCTACGTCCGGAGTTCTTAGCTACTTAACCATCTTTTTAGCGGCTTCGGTGGCTTGATCCTTGCCCATCTCCATCGCTTGGTCCTTAGCCATGCCAGTGACATCACCGGTTGCGCCTCCCGCGGCCTTCTGGAGTGCTGCGGCTCCCGCCGCGCCTTCTACTGCCTCAGTCGCGCCGGATGGCGCTACCTTCATTGCCGATGCAGCGCCAGTTGCAGGCATCATGGTCCCGGTCTTTTCCTTGACCGCATCCGTTGCTTGCTCCTGGGCCATCTTTCCCGTTGAGTCTTTTGCGGCATCTGCCGCCATCTCTTTCACATCCGCCGCCCAAGCGTTACTGAAGAACAGAGTCAGGCTCGTGCCCGCCGCAATGATGATCGGTTTGAGGGTCATGGTTCTGTACTCCTTGATCGGGTTTTAAGAGTAGGAAGCACTGCCGGTGCCGACTGAGGCTCCCACCTTCTAAGTATAGCCGGTCAGTAGTGAGTGTGCTGGTACGGGGTTGGTGCTACGCTTTTAGCCTTGACGCACCCTGGAGGATTCTCAATGAGTATTCATGTCGTAGCCCGCCTGACTGCTCGCCCGGAAACCGTGGCAGCATTGCATACCCTGTTACTGAGCCTGTTGGAACCAACCCGGCAAGAATCGGGTTGCTTGCGCTATGGATTGTTGCAGAACGCGGTAGATCCGGCCGATTTCACCTTCATCGAGGAATGGGCGGATGAGGCGGCGCTAGATGCGCATTTCACCACGCTGCATCTCCAAGCAGTGCTGGCGCAGGCGCCGTCCTTGCTTGCGGTAGAACCGGATATTCGCCGATATACAATGATTGGCTAGAGCACCGCATGCATTTAATGCCGGATCGTTGCTCCTGCAGGACGGTTAGGGCAAGCGATCAATGCCCCGTTAATGCTGGCTGGAGGGTTTGGCTAGACTGGCAGCGATTGGAAGGAAGTCAGTGCTGCTGCCAGGTGTGCGATGATCTCCTGTGCAGCACTTCCAGCAGTAGCGGATCGTCCAGATGGCCGGGGCAGCTCGAAGATTAGCCGACACTTCCTTCTAACTTCAACTCGATCAGCTTCTGCGCCTCGACGGCGAACTCCATTGGCAGTTCTTTGAACACTTCTTTGCAGAAGCCATTGACGATCAGGCTCACCGCATCTTCGGCGCTGATACCGCGCTGTTTGCAGTAAAAAATCTGGTCCTCGCTAATTTTCGAGGTACTGGCTTCATGCGCGACCTGGGCATTGGGATTTTGCACATCGATATAGGGGAAGGTATGCGCGCCGCACTGGTCGCCCATCAGCAGTGAATCGCACTGCGAGTGATTACGGGCGTTCTCGGCAGTCGGCAGGATTCTCACGAGTCCTCGATAGGCGTTCTGGCCGTGACCGGCGGAGATACCTTTGGATACGATGGTGCTGCGGGTGTTCTTGCCGATGTGGATCATTTTAGTGCCGGTATCGGCCTGCTGATAATCACGGGTCAGAGCCACCGAGTAGAATTCACCCACTGAATTTTCACCACGGAGCACACAACTGGGGTATTTCCAGGTAATCGCCGATCCGGTCTCCACCTGGGTCCAGGAAATCTTGGAATCCCGGCCCTTGCACAACCCGCGCTTGGTCACAAAGTTGTAAATGCCGCCTTTGCCTTCAGCGTCGCCGGGATACCAGTTTTGTACCGTGGAATATTTGATCGTGGCGTTGTCCAGCGCCACCAGCTCCACCACCGCTGCATGAAGTTGATTTTCATCACGCTGAGGGGCGGTGCACCCTTCGAGATACGATACAGACGCGCCTTCATCGGCGATAATCAGGGTTCGCTCAAATTGTCCGGTGTTGCTGGCGTTGATGCGGAAGTAGGTCGACAACTCCATGGGGCAGCGCACCCCCGGCGGGATATAAACAAAGGAACCGTCAGAAAACACTGCTGAGTTCAGCGTCGCGTAGTAATTATCGCGATAGGGCACCACCGTACCCAGGTACTTGCGCACCAGGCCGGGATGCTCGCGCACTGCTTCGGAGAACGAGCAAAAAATGATGCCATACTCCGCTAACTTGCCTTTGTAGCTAGTCGCCACCGACACCGAGTCGAACACTGCATCCACGGCCACGCCAGCCAAGATAGCTTGTTCGGCCAATGGAATGCCGAGCTTTTCATAGGTGCGAAGCAACTCCGGATCGACTTCGTCCAGACTTTTAGGTCCGTCGCTTTTCTGCTTGGGCGCGGCGTAGTAGGAAATCGCCTGATAATCAATTGGCGGATAATGCACCCGCGCCCACTCCGGTTGCGTTTGGGTCAACCAGTGACGGAAAGCTTGCAGCCGCCATTCTAGCAACCAGTCTGGCTCCTCTTTCTTGGCCGAAATGAGCCGGATCACATCCTCGTCCAGCCCCGGTGGTACGGTATCTTGCTCGATGTCAGTGACAAAGCCGTACTTGTAATCGCTGGTAGCGAGATGTTCGAGGGTGGGGGTGTTATCGGTCATGGATCAAGATCCTCTCACGGATTCAAGCAGGGGTTTCAGACGGGACGATCAACAATGCGGGCTGCGACCCGATTCATGGAGTGAAAACGCATTGGATGCGGCGGAAGAGGCTGACTCAGTTCTTTTAGGCTAATGCTTTGTAGTGCAGTGTGAATGGCCAGATTAATCCGTGGCCAATGACCGCTGACCTCGCAATCTTCTTGCCGGGCGCAACTGTCATGAGTCTCATCGCTGCAAGCGGTAATGGCAATCGGGCCTTCCAACGCGCCAATGATATCGGCTGCGGAGATCTCCACGGCTGGCAGTGCCAGGATATAACCGCCTTGCGCGCCGCGTTGCGAGTTCAGCAAACCGGCTCGGGTCAGAGATTTCAGAATCTTGCTGACCATCGGCAATGGTAACCGGCGTTGCCGGGCTAGAGCGGCGGCGCTGCGCGGTTGACCTTCGGCTTGGGCCAGAGCGGTCATCAGCAAAATGCCGTAATCAGCTTCTCGGGTGATGCGAATCATGGCGGCTCCGCGTAGCTCATCTAATCGGTACTGGATTAGTACTATTTTCGAGTAGAATAGTTCCAAATGACGGATTTGCCAAGCAACAATTCTAGCATGCTCTACGATAACGAACATTTTAATTATATGATCTGCAGGTGAACATACTGTGATCTGCAGGTGAACATACTGTGACTTCTAAGGCGTTGAGAGCCGAATTGTTATTACTGCTGACCGCCCTGATCTGGGGTTCGGCTTTCGTTGCCCAGCGGGTGGGTATGGATCATATCGGTCCTTTTACCTATAACGGTATCCGCTTCTTGTTGGGTGCGTTGTCCCTGTTGCCGCTGCTGCTAATGCGCCGCCGTTTCAGTCCGCTCATCCCGCAGGGCGGCGGGTGCCAGATATTGGCCGGCGGGTTGCTGGCGGGGCTGATTCTGTTTGCCGGCGCCTCGCTGCAACAGATCGGCATTGTCCATACCACGGCAGGCAAAGCTGGATTCATCACGGGCTTGTATGTAGTGATCGTCCCGTTGCTTGGGCTGTTGTGGGGGCATCGCACGCCGTGGAAAACTTGGAGCGGAGCAGGTCTGGCGGTAGCGGGGTTGTACCTGCTGACCATGACTGATCAGATGATCCTGTCTCAAGGAGATGGACTGGTATTGATCGGCGCGTTCTTTTGGGCAGGCCATGTGCTGGTAATCGGCAGGTTGTCTGGCCGGCGAGTCGAACCGGTGCTGCTGGCCTGTCTGCAATGCATGGTCTGCGCAGTGCTCAGCCTGGGTGTTGCAGTCGCGACCGAATCAATCTATCTGCAAGGATTACAAGATGCAGCATTACCGATTCTCTATGGTGGACTGTTGTCAGTCGGAGTCGCCTATACTTTGCAGGTTGTTGCCCAGCGCGATGCGCCTCCGGCTCATGCCGCCATTATCCTCAGCCTGGAAACTGTATTTGCAGCATTGAGCGGCTGGCTGCTGCTCGATGAGATATTGTCCGAGCGTGGAATGGCGGGCTGTGGCCTGATGTTCGCCGGCATGCTGCTGTCGCAAGTGAGTTTGGGCAAGGCCGCGCCGCCACTGACTGAACCTGCTGTGGTTTTCCCGTCATTGCCGGTGGAAACACCTTCTAAGGTGATGGGCAAGGTGGAGAGCCGGCCCTCTTCAGTTCGTCCCTGATGCATTTCCATCGAAAAAGCAGCATGCTGGTATTATTAAGATTCTATCAACCTGTCTTCAGCCTAAACCGGGGGTATCGATGAAGGAAATCTACCTGGGCCGCCAGCCGATCTACGATCCTGCCCTTCGTGTAGAAGGTTATCAGTTGTCTTATTATCCAACGGAGGCGGGTGAGACTTCTAAAGACGCCCCTTTGCTCGGTATCGAAATGGAACATACCCAGATTCTGTTCGATACACTGACTGAGATGGGACTGGAGCGATTGGTTGGGGAAAGTAAAGTCTTCTTGAACGTCGCCCGCGATTTGCTGGTTCAAGGGTCGTTGAGCCAATTCATGGCGGCATCGCCGCGCCTGGTGTTTGAGGTAGTAGCCGATATCGTTATCGACGAACCATTGATTGAAGCGCTCAAGGCTTTGCGCCAGGAGGGTTATCATTTTCTATTGGACGAATATGCGGATAACGATGCCTATCGGGCGCTATTGGAGGCTGTTGAGTATGTGCGCCTGAATATATCGGCCACCCCCGAGCCGGAAGCGCGCCGGTTGCTCACCTATTTCCATCAACGCGGTTTGGCGGTGATCGCCAGCGGGATCGCAGATCAGCACCAGCTTGAAATGAGTCAGAAGGTGGGATTCGATTTTTTTCAAGGACGCCACTTTTCCCAGCCCCGCCTGCTTAAATTCCAAGGTATTCAGACCAACCAGTTAATGGTGCTACGGCTGGTTAGCGCTTTGAATCAGCCGGATATCGATCTTCAAGAGATCGCATCCCTGATCGCTCAAGATGTCGCCCTTAGCTACAAGCTGCTGCGCTATATTAACTCTGCCTACTTCAGTCTGCCGCAGCGGGTTGAGTCGATTCAACGGGCGGTGGCGCTATTGGGATTGCGCACGGTGCGTTCTTGGGCAACATTGGTCTCGATGTCGGGTGCTGAAATGGCTCGCAGCGACCTAATGACCATTGCCTTGGTGCGCGCCAAGATGTGCGAGTTGCTGGGTGAACAGCTGGGTCTCCAACAGCGCGACAGCAATTTCATGGTGGGCCTGCTATCGGTGCTCGATCTAGTAGCGCAAGCACCGATGCCGGAAGTGTTAGCGGCGTTGCCTCTGGAGGAGGAGATTAACGTAGCGTTGCTGAATCATGAGGGTGGACTGGGCCGGATTCTGGCCTGCACCCTGGCTTATGAGCAGTGCGACTGGGCGACATTAAAGGATTCAGGACTCGATGCCGAGCAGGTCAATGAAGCTTATATGGATGCCTTGGCCGACGCCTACCGCGCGAGCTATGAACTGCTACGGGATTGAGCCGGGTAAACTTAACCGGTTTTCAATCTCTCTTCCGAGTTGGAAACCGGTTTCCCTGGCTTCGCCACATCTGATTCAATGTCGGCTGCGGGTGAGTCACTGCCATACCGTTCCTGATACCAACACTGATAACAGAGACGTAAGCCATCCTCGTTTAGAAAGCTGGCTGGTGGTCCGAATCCACCGCAAACGTCACAAACCAGGTAACTGCTGACCATCGTTGTTTCCTGCCTTCTCGTGAAACTTGCCATATTGAAACGCGGGCACTGTTGCAGCAGATAGCGTGAAACATTCTCCGCCGATGTTCAACGCCACAGTGTGCGCACGCCAAAATAGGCGATGCCCTTGGATCAGCGAATCGTACCCTTGAGCAGAGAGGCGTGTGGCTGAGTGCAAAAAATCATACTGAGAATGCCCCGCAATTCGCTAGCCTAACCAGATGCCGTGAAATTTTGATGCGCAATGTTGTCTGCACGAGTAAAGATTTCTCGGCGTCAGCCTGATCTACAATGGCAAGAGTCTGTTCCATAAAATTTGGTCATTGCCGCCCATGTCCACTGCCTTTTTGCAACGGCTTATCTTGTTCAGTGCTCTGTTCTGGCCCGGTGAGTCAGCTTTTGCTATTGCTCCCTTAGTCTTGCATGACTTTGAGCACGTCACCAGCCCAACGCCGGGGATCAGTATGGGGAGTTGGACCATCAACCCGGATTTTCCTGCTGGCCGGATCAGCTATCGGCTGAAACCCGTTCAACGCGGAGAGAGCCATCGAGCATTGTATCTTCAGTACCGCTTCAATTCTGGCGCGAACGAGGCTATCGGTTGGCAACTGAACCTATCCGATCTCGATGCATCCGCTTACGATCATCTGGAACTATGGATTCGTGGTGATGACCACGCAGGGTTCGCTAAGGCGTTGAAACTGGAGTTTAAGCAACCTTTGCCCGGTGGCCCATCCGGGCTATTACGCCAAGGCAGTACCATGATTGACGGTATCACGAGTGACTGGCAACGCTTTCGGGTGCCGCTGCATTGGATGAATGGCATTGATGAATGGATGCACCTGCGTCAGTTTGCGCTGGTATTGCAGCCGCGCCGCTCGCCCGTGACTGAGGGCGCCTACTGGCTAGATGAGCTTGCGCTGGTTAAGACCGGCCAGACCGGTCCCAGTATCTATGATCGAGTTATTCCGCCGGAAAAAACCGCTTGGGAAACCGCTCTCGGCGGCAAGGACGCGGTCCAGCCGTATATTCACGCTCGATTGGCGGGCTGGCCGGAGCGATTGACTGCCGCTTCAGCGGAATTACCCAAAGACGACCAAGCGTTTCTCGATCGGTTGGCGCGCGATACCTGGCGTGGGCTGGCGGCGCTCAGCGACCGTGAGCATGGCTTGCCGCTGGATACGGTGCGTTTTCATGGCTCGGCAGCTGCGGGACATGCTTGGATAGGCGACTATACAAACGTCACCAATATCGGCTTGTTTCTGATCGATATCATCGCGGCGCGGGAATTGGGGTTCATTAATGCGTCTGAAGCGCGGGACCGGTTGAATCGGACGCTAGCCAGCCTGGAACGGCTGGAAACCTGGCAGGGATTTTTCTTTAATTACTATGATACTACGACTTTGGAGCGCACCAGTCATTTTGTGTCATTCGTGGATTCGGCCTGGTTGACTGCTGGATTGATGGTAGTGCGCAATAGCGTTCCCGAATTAGCCGGGCGTTGCACGCGGCTCATCGAACGGGAAAATTACCAGGTGTTTTATGACCCGGCCGATCAATTGATGATGCATGGCTACTATGTTCATTTGCCGCATCGTGCCGAATACAACTATGGACTGTTGTACAGTGAAGCGCGTCTGGGTAGTCTGATCGCTATCGGTAAAGGAGATGTCCCGGAAGAGCATTGGTACCGTATGGCTCGCACCTTTCCGCGTTATTTCGACTGGCAGTCGCAGTCGCCTAAGCACCGGGTTGAGCGTACCGTCAACGGTTATACATTTCCCGGTGGTTATTTCACCTGGAAGAAAATGAAGTATGTGCCGTCTTGGGGTGGCAGCCTGTTCGAGGCGTTAATGCCACTCCTGGTGCTGGATGAGCAGCGTTATGCTTCCGCTAGCTTGGGCTGGAACGCGGTGGCTCATACTGAAATTCACCGCCGTTTCGCCCTGGAATATCTGGGCTATCCTGTGTGGGGTTTGTCGCCCAGTTCCAAACCTACGGGCGGTTACAGTGAGTTTGGAGCAAGAATTTTGGGAGTGCGCGGTTACCGGGCGGGTGTGGTAACGCCCCATGCGGCGGCACTGGCCTTGCTGGTCGATCCGGCGGCGGCAACCGCCAATCTCCGCCAATTGGCGGAGCGCTATCCGGTTTATGGTGATTTTGGGTTCTACGATGCGGTTGACCCGCAAACCGGCCAAGTGGCGTACAACTACCTGGCGCTGGATCAGAGCATGATCCTAATCGCAGTGGCGAATCATCTGCGAAATGGGGTGATTCAGCGCTACTTCGCCGCTGATCCGATTATTCAGCGGGTGTTGCCGTTCCTGGATGCGGAACGGTTTTTTGATTGACAGGCTTTTTATGGCCCACGTTAGCTTTGAAAATATCGACAAAATCTATCCCGGCGGAACGCAGGCTATTTTCGATTTTAACCTTGCCATCGCGGATGGTGAACGAGTGGCCTTGGTTGGCCCCTCTGGTTGCGGTAAATCTACTCTACTGCGCCTGTTGGCTGGGTTGGAGGTAGCGACTCGCGGCGTTCTGTCTATCAATGGGCAAACGGTTAACCGTCTCTCCCCGCAGCAGCGCAATGTAGCGATGGTATTCCAGGACTACGCTTTGTACCCGCATATGACCGTGCGGCGCAATCTGGAATTTCCATTAAAAATGCGTGGCTTATCTCGCGCTGAAATTGAACGGCAAGTTCACTGGGTGACCGGCTTGCTCAGTCTTAGTGATCTGCTCGATCGCTTGCCCCGGCAATTGTCCGGCGGCCAGCGCCAGCGGGTCGCGATGGGCCGGGCGCTGGTGCGGCAACCTGCCGTGTTCCTAATGGATGAACCATTGTCTAACCTAGACGCCCGGTTACGGTTACAAATCCGTTCGGAGATCAGTGAGTTATTGGAACGAACCGGTGCTACCACTCTCTACGTCACCCATGACCAGGCCGAGGCCATGACGCTAGGCCAGCGCGTCGCCGTACTGGATCAAGGCCGCTTACGGCAAACCGCGCCACCGCAGGAGCTGTACGAACGGCCCGCCAACACGTTTGTCGCCGGGTTCATCGGCAACCCGCCGATGAACCTGCTCCCGGCGAGGCTGATCGTGACCAGCGAGGATCGGCTACGCCTGCGTCTGGGAGAACAAAGTCTGCCGCTGACCTTGTCCGCTTCAACCGCGGCACTCTGGCGGCAATGGCTGGAAACGCCGCTTAGCGCCGGCATCCGCCCGGAACATTTGCGTATGGCCACTGAAAAGGACGAGGGACTTCGTGCGATGGTGCAAGATGCCGAATATTTGGGCCACGAAACGTTGTTATACCTGCGAATCGACGGCTTGGCCCCTCCCGCACCTGTTGTAATCATGCGCTTGCCAGGCATTCGCATCTTCCATAAGGGCGATATGCTTCGCCTGTTCCTGAGTCCCGCCCATTTGCACCTGTTTGATGCCGCTGGCTTGGCTCTTGATCATGGCATTACCGGTCACGATGCCCGTTATTGATACTCTCGCCAGTACTCCGGCTGCGGATCGCGGCAGCCGTGGGTAAGATGCTGATAGCGATTAATGAAAACATCCTGTTGAGTTACCTGGCATTCTTGAGTCACTGCCAGATTCTCTCGCTGCGTGTCTTCGGTGTAATAAAACAGCGCACGCTTTAGTTTGCATAACAGGCTATTATCGAGATGGTAGCCAAGTTCTACCAAGGCACACTCAATGCATTCCAGCGTGACACGGCGCAGGTCATAGATTACTTCTATGGCTAAAGGGGATGCTTGCCGGACGGATTCGATGCCGACCACATCTTTTAGCCACTTTGCCGCTGAGCAGGCCTGCTCCGGATCGGGGTGAAAGCGGCAGAATTGAATGATACGGCTTTTGTACAGCTCTTCGGTATCGGTGCGCATGACGCCCCCTTCGACGGCTGTTAAATCAGTTCAAGGCATATCGTTATAACAAAAGTAGCCGTTAATCTGTGCGCTTTCAACCCGCCCAGCGACCACAAGCTACTCGTGGACATCCCGCCATATCCCGATGATCACTTACCTCAATAAAGCCTCGTTCCCGTAATAGAGCCGGCACCACCTCGCCTTGATCGTAGCCATGCTCTACCACAAGCCAGCCGCCGGACTTTAGGCAGCTTGGGGCTTGAGTGATAATCGTCTGCAGAGCATCCAATCCATCCACTCCCGCTACCAGCGCTGCTGGAGGCTCAAAGCGCAATGCACCTTCTTGCCAATGAGGATCAGCGGTGGCGATATAGGGTGGATTGGCGGCAATGAGATCAAAGCGTTCACCAGCGAGTGGTGCATACCAGTCGCCTTCACGGAATTCGATGTTGGTGATCTTCAGCCGCCGGGCGTTACGCTGGGCAACGGTCAGGGCTGCTCGGCTGTAATCGCTGGCAACGAAAAAAGCCGGTGGCCGTTCCGCTGCCAATGCCAGGGCAATTGCGCCACTGCCGGTACCAAGATCGGCCACATGGGATGAATCATCCAGTGGCAATCGTTTTAATGCCAACTCCACCAATAACTCAGTCTCTGGGCGAGGAATCAGAGTGTCTGGGGTGACTTCCAGCTCCAGCGACCAGAATTCCCGCCAGCCTATCAGGTAGGCTACCGGTTCACCCATCCTTCGCCGATCCAGCCAAGTGGCAAAGCGAGTTGCTTGTTCAGGTTCCGGCGCCCGCTCTGGCCAAGCATGCAGATAACTGCGAGGCCGTTCCAACGCGGCCGCCAGCAATACTTCAGCATCCAGTCGCGGGGATTTACTGACTTCTGCCAGTTGTCGAGTGGCGCCGATTAATAGTTTTTGAATCAATCCTCCCCCGAGTCCAGTTGCGCGATCAGTGTTTCCCGCAGCGCTATGTATTTCTGTGAGTCATTCAGCGGACGGTTTTCACGGTCAGTGACAAAGAACACGTCTTCGGCCCGAGCGCCGATAGTGGAAATTTTAGCGTTATGTAACTGTACACCGCATGCCATGAATGCTTGTCCGACCCGGCACAGCAATCCCGGCCGATCCCAGGAAATCAGCTCTACTACAGTGCGGCTGTTAGCGACATCCTCACGGAACGAGACTTCAGTCGGCATTTGAAATGCCTTCTGAATTCGTGAAATGTGCCGGCTTGGCATCGGTGGGGGCGAGTCAGGCTGTTGGAGGTGGTGCAGCAGTGTGGTCACGATTTCCTTGATGCGAGTGCGGTCCTGAATCGGCAGGCCGGTATCCTCCAGTACGGTGAAACTATCAAGGGTATAGCCGCAGTGGCCAGTGATGATCCGGGCGTCGAGAATGGTCAGCCCCAGTAGATCGAGGACCGACGTGATCAGCGCAAACAGATTGTCCTGGTCGCGGGTGTAGATGAAAATTTCGGTGCCGCCCCGATCTGGATCGTCACGCGCCATGACTAATGGGCGCTCCCGGTGGCCGCGCTTCAGAATTGCCCGAGTGTGCCAGATAATCTCTTCAGCGGAGTGGCGCAGGAAATAGTCGTCACCGAACCCTTCCCAGGCCCAGTTGATACGCTCTTCGTCAATCTTCTGCAGATGCAACCGTTGCCGTGCCTGGGCTTGTGCCTCGCGGATGCGCTCTTCTTTATCGATGGGGTTGTCCAGACCACGCCGCAACGCCCGGCGCGTCGCTTCGTACAATTGCCAGAGCAACGAAGCCCGCCAAGTGTTCCATAGATTTGGATTCGTGCCGCGGATATCGGCGACCGTCAGCAGGTACAGATAGTCCAGATGCATCTGATCACCCATTTTCTGGGCGAAGTGATGGATCACATCCGGGTCGTGAATGTCCTTCTTCTGCGCCGTCAATGACAGAGTCAGGTGATGGCTTACCAGCCAGCCTACTAACCGGGTATCGAAACTGCTTAGCCCGTGCTGGCGGCAGAACTGCTCAGCGTCCTGAGCACCCAGCTCGGAGTGATCGCCGCCGCGTCCCTTAGCGATGTCGTGATAGAGACCGGCGATGTATAACAGCTCCGGTTTGGGTAGTCGTGCCATGATCACGCTGCAATGCGGGAGCTGCTGGATATACTGTGGCAGGAAAAACCGCCGTAGATTGCGCACAACAAATAGAATGTGCTGATCTACGGTATAAGCATGAAACAAATCGTATTGCATCCGGCCGACGATCTGGCCAAATTCTGGTAGATAAGCGGGCAGCACGCCGTAGGCGTTCATCAGCCGCAATTGCCGGGTAACGCCATAAGGCTGACGCAGGATTTCCATAAATAGACTGCGCGGCCGCATATCGTTGCGGAACTTTTCATCGATCAACGGTTGATGATCACGGATCAACCGGATAGTAGCAGCGCGGATGCCTTTGATTTCCGGGTGTTGCTGCAAGATCAGGAAGACTTCCAGCAAGGCGAAAGGGTAGCGCAGAAAGACATTGGGCCGGGTCACTTCCAGGTAGCCACGCTGTACCTGAAAACGGCGGTTGATTGGTTGCGGATCGCCGGATTCATCAGCCAGCAAAATCGCTTCCTCGAACAGTTGCAACAACATCTCGTTCAACCGGCTCAGGGCGTTGACGGTGCGGTAGTAACGCTGCATGAACTGCTCGACCGCCAGGTTATGGTCCTGATCTTGGTAGCCGAACTGTTGAGCAATCCGTCGTTGGTGCTCGAATAACAGCACATCCTCACGGCGACCGGTCAAGGTATGCAGGGCAAAGCGTACCTGCCAAAGATAGTTGCGGCATTCAATTAGCTCGTCGTATTCACGCGTGCTCAGGAAGCCGTGACTAACCAGTTCCTGCAAAGTACTCGCGCCAAAGTGCCGCTTGGCTACCCAGCCGATCATCTGCATATCACGCAGACCGCCGGGACCATCCTTAATATTAGGCTCCAGATTAAAAGCCGTCTCGTTATATTTGCGGCAACGCTGGCGGCGTTCCTGTTGTTTGGATTCGAAAAAAGCGGCATCGGGCCAAATACGGTCAGATCCGGTAACCGCGCGCATCCGCTCAAATAGCGGCATTGAACCGGTCAGCATGCGTGCTTCCATCAGACTGGTCGCAACGGTGATCTCAGCAGCTCCTTCATGGGCGCAATCCTCGACGGTGCGCACGCTGTGTCCCACCTCCAGGCCAATATCCCACAGAAAAGTCAGAAAATCCTCTAATCCAGAACGGTGGGTATCAAGTGCTTGGTCATCAAGCAAGATCATGATGTCCACGTCGGAGCCTGGATGTAGTTCCCCGCGCCCATAGCCGCCTACTGCTACCAGCGCCAGATCTGGAATGCTTGTTTCAAAAAACCGTAACCAGATGCGTTGTAGTACTTCATCCATCAATCGCGCGCGCGCCAATACCAGCTCGTAAGCGGGGACGCCTTGCTGGAACAGATCCTTGAGCCGTGTATCACTCTGTTTAAGCAGGCTACGGAATGCAGCAATCGGACTCGCTGTGATCAAGTCGCGCTCGAAGGCCGTGGTGTCGAACAGCGCCATGTCGTTCCACGATGAATTGTCCCATAAGCTGTCCGTGAACGGCGGCAGAACGGGCAGTGGCGCGATATCGAGGACGGTCATGCGGGTTCTCCAGTGTTGGAGCAAGCAGAGTGTCAAAGCGTGGTGTCGGGACTGAGCGTGAGAATTTCGTGGCCGGTTTCTGTAACGAGCACCGTATGTTCCCACTGGGCAGAGATGCTATGGTCCTTGGTGATCACAGTCCAGCCATCGGGCAAGAGTTTGACGTGTCGTTTGCCGGCATTGATCATAGGCTCAATGGTAAAAGTCATGCCGGGAACCAATGAAACCCCTTCACCTGGCTTGCCGTAATGCAAAACCTGCGGATCTTCATGAAAATCCCGGCCGATGCCGTGTCCGCAGTATTCGCGCACGACAGAGCAGTGCTGGGCTTCGGCATGCTTCTGGATAGCGTAGCCGATATCACCGAGGTGGATACCGGGCCGCACGGCTTCAATGCCAATACACAGGCATTCGTAGGCAATTCTGCAGACTCGTTGCGCAGCTATCGGGGGCGCACCGACTGCAAACATGCGGCTGGTGTCACCGTGGTAACCATCTTTGATCACCGTGATGTCGATATTGAGTACGTCGCCTTTCTTAAGTTTTTTCGGGCCGGGAATGCCATGGCAGACCACATGGTTCACTGAGGTGCAAATGGATTTAGGAAAGCCGCGATAGTTTAAGGGAGCAGGAATGACCTTTTGCACCTTGACCATGTAGTCATGGCAAATCCGGTCCAATTCTTCGGTAGTAATACCTTCTTGCACATAAGGGCCGATCATATCCAGCACTTCGGCTGCCAACTGGCCAGCCTCTCGCATTTTCTCAATCTCTGCTGGGGTCTTGTAGGTGATAGCGATCGGTTGTTTGGAAGGTTTTTGGAACATATTCTCGGTCTGCCGGCTATGGTCTCGGGGGCGCATGGACAATTTCAAGGTCGGTGGGTGGCCACCGTTAAAGGCGGCCTATAGTGCTATAAAAAACTTAGGACAGCCCCTTACGGACAGCGGTTCATTTGGTTTTCCTAAATGATCCATGTTATAAAGCGCGCGCCTTTTAGGCAAACAGTCTTTAAATAATTCTCACATTCGCCGGCACGGGCGGCCGGGTGCCTCTTGAGGTTGCCGTTCGGGGTGAATGGAGGCTCAACCCTAAATTTTGTTGTTTAAGGAGAAGCTCAGCGATGGCGACTGTTTCCATGCGCCAGATGCTGGAGGCCGGTGTGCATTTCGGCCACCAGACCCGTTACTGGAACCCTAAAATGGCCCCATATATCTTTGGGGCGCGCAGCAAGATCCACATCATCAATCTGGAAAAAACTCTGCCACTGTATCTCGAGTCGTTGAATTTCATCGGCCGGTTAGCATCGAAAGGTGGCAAGATCTTGCTGGTAGGCACCAAGCGCTCGGCTCGCGAAGCGACCGCCGAGGCGGCGATCCGTTGTGCTATGCCTTATGTCAACCACCGCTGGCTGGGGGGAATGCTCACCAATTTCAAGACGGTCCGGCAGTCCATCAAGCGGCTTAAAGACTTGGAGTTGATGGCCCAGGATGGCACTTTTGACCGGCTGGCCAAGAAAGAAGTCATCGGCTTGCGGCGAGATATGGATAAGCTGGAGCGCAGCCTCGGCGGCATCAAGGATATGACGAGCCTGCCAGATGCACTGTTCGTCATTGACGTAGGTCACGAGCGTATCGCAGTTCAAGAAGCCAACAAGCTGGGGATTCCTGTTATTGGCTTGGTGGATACCAATAACTCGCCGGATGGTGTGGACTATGTGATCCCTGGTAATGATGATGCGATCCGTGCCATTCAACTGTATGTTGGCGGTTTAGCCGAAGCGGTGCTGGAAGGCCGCGCGGTGCTGGCGAGCGGTCGCGGTCCCGAAGAAGAATTCGTCGAAATTCCCGAAGATACGTTGCCAGCCGGCGAAGGCGGATGAAGTTTCTGGGTGGCTATTTTGCCTCAAAAGGCTCATGAGTCCGGTGCCCCTGAGCCTTTTAAGCGACTTAACTTAATCCAGTACAGAACAGTTTTTTTAGAGGTAAGCAAGCATGGCGGAAATCACCGCAGCGTTAGTCAAGGAACTACGCGAACGCACGGGTTCGGGAATGATGGAGTGCAAGCGGGCTTTGCAGGAAACCGGCGGCGATATCGAGATGGCCGTTGAGTCGATGCGCAAAGCCGGCCAGGCCAAGGCTGATAAAAAGGCGAGCCGGATTGCAGCCGAAGGCTTGATTGTGGTCAAACAGGCTAGTAACGCGGTCGCCATGGTTGAGGTCAACTGCGAAACCGATTTCGTGACTAAAAACAACGACTTTCGGGCCTTTACCGATGCTGTAGCCGAAGTCGCGCTCCATAGCGAATGGGCTGACCTGGATACGTTGCTGGCAGCGAATATGGCCAACGATCAAAGTGTCGAGCAGAACCGGCGGGATTGCATCGCCAAAATCGGTGAGAATATCAATGTCCGCCGTTTTACCCGTTTGGCTACCACGAATGGCATTTTAGGCAGTTACCTGCATGGCGCCCGTATTGGGGTACTGGTGGAGCTGGAAGGTGGCGACGCTGAACTGGCCAAAGATATCGCCATGCATATTGCCGCCAGCCGGCCGCTATGTATTAGCGCCGACCAGGTTCCGGCGGAGTTGCTTGCCAAGGAGAAGGACATCTTTGCAGCCCAGGCAGCAGCCAGTGGCAAACCGGCCAATATCATCGATAAGATGGTGGAAGGGCGGTTGCGCAAGTATTTGGAAGAAATAACGTTGCTTGGCCAGCCGTTTGTCAAGGATACAGAGCAAAGTGTGGACAAGCTGTTGAAGTCCCAAAAGGCCCGGGTTGTCCGCTTTGAGCGTTTCGAGCTTGGTGAAGGCATCGAAAAAAAATCAGACAATTTTGCTGCTGAGGTGATGGCAGCGGCGCGCAGCGACTAAGAAGGTCTGACGCAGATCCTAGAATAGGGCTCTTGCCCGTTTGGATTTAGATATCGGCTGGAAACCCGTGCTACACCATGTCCATGACGCCGGAGCTATGATTCCGGTACAATCCGCTTATTTTCATAACAGTGCAGGCTAAAGGGTTCCCTTATGCTGAATTCCAGGCCGGTATTCAAGCGTATTCTTCTCAAGCTCAGTGGCGAGGTGCTAATGGGCGAAGACGATTACGGCATCGATACTCAGGTCATTGCCCGCATAGCCAGTGAGGTGCGTGAGTTACGTCAATTGGGTGTGGAAGTAGGTATGGTCATCGGCGGTGGTAACCTGTTTCGAGGTGCTGGCTTGGCCAGAGCTGGCATGGATCGGGTCACTGCCGATCACATGGGGATGTTAGCGACGGTTATGAACTCGCTGGCGATGCAGGACACTCTAGAGCGGTTTGGTGTCTTTACCCGGGTCATGTCAGCTATCCGTATCAACCAAGTCTGTGAGGACTATATTCGCCGCCGTGCCATCCGCCATCTGGAAAAAGGCCGAGTGGTGATTTTCGCTGCCGGTACCGGCAATCCCTTCTTCACCACCGATTCCGCTGCCAGCTTGCGAGCTATTGAGATCAATGCCGACGTGATGCTCAAGGCTACCAAGGTGGACGGCATCTATTCTGCGGATCCTTTTAAGAATCCGGAAGCAGTACGCTATGACTGCTTAACTTACGATGAGGTGCTGGCGCGCAAACTGCAGGTCATGGACGCCACGGCCATTGTCATGTGCCGTGAACATGACCTGCCGCTGATGGTTTTTAACATCAATCGCCACGGCGACCTGGTCAGGATCGTCTGCGGTGAGAAGGTAGGCACTACTGTAGTGCGGGAATGACGACCATGATCGACGATATCAAGAAAGATGCTACGGACCGCATGGCCAAAAGCGTGGATACGCTCAAGCAGGAATTGATTAAGCTGCGTACTGGGCGCGCCCACGCCAGCTTGTTGGACCATGTGACAGTCAACTACTATGGCAGCGAAACCCCACTCAACCAGGTCGCTTCTGTCGGGGTAACCGATGCCCGCACCCTGCTCGTGACGCCTTGGGAAAAGAATATGGTTGGCCCCATTGAGAAGGCTATCATGAAATCGGATCTGGGCCTGAATCCTGTCACTGCTGGTATGGCTATCCGGGTCCCATTGCCGCCATTGACTGAGGAACGCCGCCGGGATTTGGTTAAAGTGGTTCGGCAAGAAGGGGAGAGTGCTAAAGTGGCAATTCGTAATATCCGCCGGGATGCTAACAACCAGTTTAAAGCACTGCTCAAAGACAAGACCATTACCGAAGATGCCGAACGACAGGCCCAGGATGAAATACAGAAACTGACCGACCGGCACATTCAAGAGGTCGACAAGATTCTCGCTGCCAAAGAAGCTGAATTAATGGAAATTTGAGAGATCAGCTTGGGCTCTGTCTGAGCATGAACTCACATAAGAACCGCTCGCATGTCGGATGATGTGCAGACGCCGCGTGTAGCGAGCAACTGGCGGCCTCGCCATATAGCGATTGTGATGGATGGCAACGGCCGCTGGGCGCAACAGCGTTCTTTGCCGCGCACCGCCGGTCATCGGGAGGGTGCCAAGGCTGTGCGGCGTGTGGTTGAAGCATGTGTTGAGCGTGACATTGCCGTGTTAACGCTGTTCGCATTCAGTAGTGAGAACTGGTGCCGGCCGCGCCGGGAAGTGGAAATCCTGATGAATTTGTTTCTGACCACCTTGCGTGGTGAAATCCGCCGGCTGGATGTTGCCAATGTCCGTTTGCGGTTCATCGGGGACCATCGCGCATTTTCACCGACCTTGCAAGACTACATCCGCAAAGCGGAGCAACGGACAATGCGGAACACTGGCCTGACGCTGGTGATCGCTGCTAATTATGGCGGTCGCTGGGATATTGTCCAAGCCGCGAAGCAAGCTGCTGCAGACGTCGCGGCTGGCCGGTTGTCACCCAGCGATTTAACGTCAGAGACCTTCCATCGTTATACTTGCCTTGCCGATTTACCAGAACTGGATTTATTTATCCGCACCGGTGGAGAGCAACGCATCAGCAATTTTCTGCTCTGGCAACTGGCTTATACTGAGCTGTATTTTAGTGAACGGCTGTGGCCGGACTACAGTGCAGGTGATTTGGATGCTGCCTGCGCGGCCTTCGCTAGCCGGCAGCGGCGCTTTGGCCAGACCGGTGAACAAGTGATGCAGGATCAACATGCTTAAACAACGCATTGCCACCGCGAGTGTTCTGGCTCTCCTGGTCATCTGGGTGGTACTAAAGTTACCCACGGTGGGGTTTGGTCTGGCGTTGCTAGCAGTGATTTTGCCCGGTGCCTGGGAATGGACGCGCCTGATTGGTCTGCAGTCAATGCGCGATCGGCTACTGTATGTGGGCGTGATACTGGCGTTGATCCTGGCGATTTGGCCGTTGCTTGACCACATGGCGTTAGTGAGCGGCCTATTGGCGTTGACCGTCCTGGGTTGGTGCGGTGCGATGTTCTGGTTGCGCCGTTACGCCAAGTGCCCGGATCATCAGGACCGGCCATTACCGGTGGGTATCGCCGGCGTTGTAGTGCTGGCGGTGCCGTGGGTGGCGCTCATGGGGCTGCGGGGCGAGTTCGGACCGGGCTATGTGCTGTTTCTGTTTTTGTTGGTGTGGGCGGCTGATGTCAGTGCCTATTTCGCTGGCCGCCGTTGGGGACGGCGCAAGCTGGCGCCTGCGATCAGCCCCGGAAAAACCTGGGAAGGGGTTGGCGGTGCCGGGATGGCGGCACTGGCATTAGCGTTGGCAGGAGCAGCATTGCTGGATGCCGGTCCGCGCTGGCCGGCATTCGTGGCAGTGTGCTTAGTCACAGTCGGTTTTTCCATCGCTGGAGACTTGTTCGAGAGTATGCTCAAACGGCAGTGTGGGGTCAAAGACAGCGGTTCGCTGTTACCGGGTCATGGAGGTGTTCTTGATCGGGTAGACAGCCTGACCGCTGCTGCGCCGGTCTTTCTGCTGGGCCTATACGGAGTATGGGGATGAATAGGCGGATCGGTATCGCTATTCTCGGTTCCACCGGCTCCATTGGAGTTAGCACACTCAACGTGCTGCAACGTCACCCCGAACGTTTCCAGGTCATTGCGCTGACGGCCCACCGGGATATCGAAAGTCTGCTCCAACAATGCCTGACGCACGAACCCAAGTATGCGGTGATGGTAGATACCGGCGCGGCTGAGCAATTACGCCACCGGTTGCAAGCGGCTGGCCGTCCGGTCGAGGTGCTGGCCGGAGTGGAAGGATTAGAGCGGGTTGCAGCGTTACCCGAAGTTGCCAGTGTCATGGCAGCCATCGTCGGGGCAGCAGGTCTGTTGCCGACTCTAGCGGCGGCGCGAGCCGGTAAGCGGGTGCTGCTGGCAAATAAAGAGGCGCTGGTTATGGCTGGGCCTCTGTTCATGGCGGCAGTGCGCGAACATGATGCAGAACTATTACCTATCGACAGTGAACATAATGCAGTGTTTCAGTGCCTCCCTCCAGCATTCGCGTCTGCGGGACTTGATGCCGTTGGGGTGCGGCGTATCCTGCTGACCGGTTCTGGTGGGCCCTTTCGCCTCACATCTCTTGATCAGCTAGCGGATGTGACTCCGGCGCAGGCCTGTGCTCATCCGAACTGGGACATGGGCCGGAAAATTTCGGTGGATTCCGCCACCATGATGAACAAAGGTCTAGAAGTCATCGAAGCCCATTGGCTGTTTGGAGCACCGCTAGAGCAGATCCAAGTCGTGATTCATCCGCAAAGCGTGATTCATTCGATGGTAGAATATCAGGATGGCTCAGTACTGGCGCAACTAGGCAATCCGGACATGCGTACGCCGATTGCTCATGCGCTGGCTTGGCCGCAACGGCTGGCGTCCGGATCCACATTTCTGGATTTCGCGCAAATCGCCAAACTGGAGTTTATGACCCCTGATTTCACACGCTTTCCTTGTCTGAAGCTCGCCTTCGCTGCGCTAGAAGCAGGTGGCACTGCACCGGCCATTCTCAATTCGGCCAATGAAATTGCCGTGCAAGCCTTTCTTGATGGACGAATTCGCTATACCGATATCTATACCGTTGTCCAATCTACATTGGAACGGGTTAATGGGCGCCCTGTTGCGTCGCTGGCGGTCATTCTCGACGATGATGCCCAGGCCCGAGCTGTAGCCGGCGAATGGGTCGCTACGCATGGCAGAGGTATTCGATGAGTAACAGCAGTCCATTGATTTCATTGCTGGCGTTGATCATTACTCTGGGAGTGCTGATCACAGTGCATGAATTCGGGCATTTCTGGGTGGCACGCCGGTTAGGCGTCAAAGTGCTAAGATTTTCCATTGGTTTTGGTAAGCCCCTGTGGCGGTGGCGCGGCCAGGATGATGTGGAATACGCCATTGCCGTGCTGCCGTTGGGCGGCTATGTGAAAATGCTCGACGAGCGTGAAGGCGAAGTACCGGCTGATCAGCTGCACCAGGCGTTTAACCGGCAATCAGTTGGTTCGCGTATCGCCATCGTTTTAGCCGGGCCACTGTGTAATTTTGTGTTCGCTATCTTTGCATACACCTGTATGTTTTTGATCGGTGTTCCTGGCATCAAACCATTAATGGATACGCCAGCCGCTGGGTCGCTGGCCGAGGCGGGCGGTTTTCGCAAGGGCGATTTAATTATGATGGTGGATGGCGAATCGACCCCAGCATTGGGTTCTGTCATGCTGGCGCTGGTTGATCGCGCTATGGCTGAAGAGATAATCCAGGTCGAAGTGAAGGATATCGATGGCCGGACGCGCATCCGCACTCTGGATACACGCCATGCGCCAGAATCGAATGAAGAAGTAAGAGTGTTTGAACAAATGGGGTTGACTCCCTGGCAACCGATGCTGCCGGCAGTGATCGGCCAGGTATTGCCGGATGGAGCCGCGAGCCGGGCAGGCTTGCAGCCGGGCGACCGTATCGTCTTGGCTGGAAGGGAATCCGTCACTGACTGGCAGCATTGGCGCAGCATTATCGAACGTTATCCTGACCAGCCCCTGAGTGTGCGTATTGAACGCAATGGAGTTGAGCAAACGCTGGAGCTAATTCCCGGCGCCCGAGAGAACCGTCAGGGCGAATGGACCGGCTTCATTGGCGCGGTGGCCGAGATGCCGCCTGATCTCGCCGAAGATTTGCGGGTTGTGGTGCGTTATGGGCCGCTGGATGCTATAGGTGTCGCCATTGGCAAAACCTGGGACATGTCACAATTAACTTTGCGTATGCTGGGCCGGATGCTGATTGGTAAGGCCTCGCTGGATAATCTCAGCGGACCACTGACCATTGCTCAGTTTGCTGGTCAGGCTGCCAGTGCTGGGTTGATCGCGTTCCTGTCACTGTTGGCTTTGGTTAGCATCAGCTTGGGGGTTTTGAATTTGTTGCCTGTGCCAGTATTGGATGGCGGGCATCTATTGTATTACTTGATCGAAGCAATCAAGGGCAGTCCGCTGCCGGAAGCGATCCAGCATGCCGGGCAGCAGGTGGGGATCGCTCTGTTATTGCTATTAATGGGACTCGCGTTGTTCAACGATTTTAATCGTCTTCTGGGATAGGAGACGCCGATTTAGGCAGGAGATAAGGATTCGCTTATGAAATTCTATTCTTATTTAGTCTTGTCTCTTGGCCTGTGGATCGCGGCGTCGGTAGCGTACGCTGGTGAATTCGTAGTGCGGGATATCCAGGTTGAAGGTCTGCAACGTATTTCGGCGGGGACAGTATTTAATTACCTGCCGGTGCAGACCGGTTCGACAGTTTCCGAGCAGGATTATCCGGATATCATCCGCACCTTGTTCAAGACGGGCTTTTTTACCGATGTCCAGTTGGAAAGAAGTGGCAATGTGTTGATTGTCACTGTGACTGAGCGGCCCGCTATTGCTGAAGTGCAGATCGAAGGCAATAAGGATATCAGTACAGATGACTTGAAGAAGGCTTTAACTTCAGTCGGGCTGGTCGAGGGCCGGGTATTTGATCGATCGTTGCTTGACAAGGTCGAGCAGGAGCTGCTGCAGCAGTACTATAGCCGCGGCCGTTATGCTGTGCAGATTAACAGCCAGGTACGGCCGTTGGAGCGTAACCGGGTTGCCATCAAACTGAGTATCTCCGAAGGCGCTGTGGCCAGCATTAGCCAGATTAATATCGTAGGCAATAAGGCGTTTACCGAAAAGGAATTGCTGAGTCTCATACAATCATCCACTACCGGATGGCTCTCCTTTTTCACTAAGGATGATCAATACGCCAAACAGAAGCTGGCGGCGGATATTGAAACATTGCGTTCTTTCTACCTGGATCGTGGCTATCTCAAATTCAATGTTGAATCGACTCAGGTCTCGATCACTCCGGACAAGAAAGACGTTTATATCACAATTAATATGACCGAAGGTGAACCCTACACTGTTGAAAATGTGCATCTGACCGGTGCTTTCGGGGTGGTGCCTGAAGCGGAGCTAAGAAAGCTGATCGATATTAAGCCCGGCGAAACTTTCTCTCGCGCCAAAATCACCGAGATCACTAAAAGCATCGGGCAGCGGCTAGGCGAAGAGGGTTATGCCTTCGCTAATGTCAATACCGTACCCCAGGTGAACGACGAAAGCCGTAAGGTGGATTTGACTTTTTTGGTCGATCCAGGCCGGCGGGTTTATGTGCGGCGTGTCAACTTCAAGGGCAATATCAAGACGCAAGACGAAGTATTGCGCCGGGAAATGCGGCAAGCCGAAGGCGCTGGGTATTCAACCAAAGATCTGGATCGTTCCAAAACCCGCTTGCAACGTCTGGATTACCTGGAGAGCGTCAACGTCGAAATGTCCGCCGTGCCTGGGACCAACGATCAGGTCGATGTTAACTATACGTTGGTCGAGCGCCCTTCGGGCAGCTTGCTGTTTGGTATCGGCTATGGCCAGGAGTCGGGCCTATTGCTGAATGCGAGTGTGACCCAGAATAACTTTCTCGGTACCGGCAATCAGATGAGTTTAGTGCTGAATAACAGTGATATCGGTGCCAACTACAGCCTGTCCTATAATAATCCCTATTACACCATTGACGGGGTCAGCCGTGGATTCCGGATTTACTATCAGGACATCGATGCCGCTCAGGTTAATACTGCGAATTATGTCTTAAATAGCTATGGCGCCCAGGTGAGCTTCGGTTTCCCGTTGAATGAATTCGATACCTTGCTTGTTCTCCCTGGCTATGACCATATTCAGATTGACACTACCGATAGTACTCCGGTCGAAATCATTGATTACATTAATAAAAACGGCGATAACTTCAATGAATTCAAACTAGACAGCAGTTGGGTACGCGACAGCCGCAACCGTACTATTTTCCCGACCAGTGGCGGTTTAAATCAGATTAGCGCTGAGGTTGCTATACCGGGCAGTGATGCACAGTATTATAAGCTGAGCTATCGCGGCATTTTTTACTATCCCTTGACGCGCTGGATGACATGGTCGCTGGGTGGTGAAATTGGCTATGGCGATGGTTATGGCGATACCAACGGCCTGCCGTTTTTCGAAAACTTCTACGCGGGAGGTCTACGATCCGTGCGCGGCTACAAGGCGAATACACTGGGGCCGCGCTATAGCAACAATGAACCGATCGGTGGCGCATTTAAAACCACCGCCAGCACGCAACTTATTTTACCAGTGCCCTTTATGGATAAATCCGAAAATGTGCGGGTTGCCGCCTTTTTCGATGCGGGCAATGTGTTTGCGACCACTAGCGATTTCGATGCTAATGAGTTGCGTTACTCTATAGGCCTTTCCGGCCTATGGCTGTCTCCACTCGGACCGATTGTTTTAAGTGTAGCCGCGCCGCTCAATGACCAATCTGAGGATGAAACCGAGGCTTTCCAGTTTTCCTTCGGCGTGCCGTTCAATTGATGAAAGCAGAAGAAGGATCGGATCGTGACAGCTTTTGCTAAACTTACTTTTTTGCATCTTCGTTCACTTTCTTGAAGGCAGGTATCGAGTGAAGCTTAAGCAGCGTTTTTTGATCGCAGCGGCATTGATGTTACCGCTCTCGTTGGCGCAGGCGGCTGATCTGAAGATCGGCTTTGTCAGTATTGCCAAGATTCTAAATAGTGCGCCGCAAGCCGAGGCAGCTAGCAAGCGGTTGGAGCGAGAGTTCGCGCCTCGGCAAAAAGGCCTGGTTGAAGCGCAAAAGTCGTTGCGTCGACTGGAGGAAAAACTAGCCAAGGACGGGCCGGTGATGAGTGAAAGCCAGCGCCGCAATCTGGAAAACGATATTCGCAGCCAAGCGCGGGAGCTCAATCGGACTAATGGTGAACTCCGTGAAGATTTTAACCTGCGCCGTAATGAAGAATTGGGTAAATTCCAGAAGCAGGTGCTGGATGTGATCAACAACCTCGCACGGGAAGAAGGTTTCGATCTGGTCATCAATGATGGCGCGACGCTGTATGCCAGTCCGCAGGTAGATGTCACCGACAAGGTGCTCAAGCGTCTGACTTCGAACTAAGTAGCTTCCCCGATGACCACGCTTGGTGAGATCGCTGCAGTATCCGGTACACGCCTGCAGGGTGGTGATCCAGCGAAGGTGGTCACCGGTGTGGCGTCGTTGGATAGCGCGGGAGCTGGGCAGCTCAGTTTTCTGATACATCCCCGCTATCGGCATTATCTAACTGCTACCCATGCGGCAGCAGTTATTTTGTCGCCTAGCGATGTTGCAGCCTGCCCAGTACCAGCACTGGTTGCTGATAATCCGCATACTGCCTACGCGCGGGCGGCTGCATTGTTCGAACCGGTCACTGAATCGCGTAAGGGTATTCATCCCACAGCCTGGATTCACCCTACTGCGCAAATCGCCATCGATGCCTGGATCGGCCCGCATTGTACGGTAGAGGCAGATGCAATTATCGAGGCTGGCGTGAGCGTGGGGTCCCATTGTGTGATTGGCGAACAGGTGATAATTGGGGCAGCAAGCCGGTTAGTGGCGCAGGTGACTATCTGTCATCGGGTGCGACTGGGATGTAGGGTGCTGGTGCATCCGGGTGTGGTTATCGGTAGCGATGGTTTCGGGCTGGCTCTTGAGCACGATGGCCGATGGCTCAAGGTGCCGCAACTTGGCAGCGTTCAGATTGGTGATGATGTTGAGATTGGTGCTAACACCACCATTGACCGGGGTGCTCTGGAAGACACCGTGATTGAAGATGGAGTCAAGCTGGATAATCAGATTCAGGTGGCTCACAACGTGCGTATCGGTAGCCATAGTGCTTTGGCCGGTTGTGTTGGCATCGCTGGCAGCGCCCGGATCGGCCGGCATTGCATGTTGGGGGGTGGCGTGGGTGTCGCCGGGCATTTGACGATCGCCGACCGGGTCCAGGTGACAGGCATGTCTCTGGTGGCTCAGTCTATTACCCAATCCGGTATCTATTCTTCGGGGCTAGCAGTTGCACCGAACCGGTTGTGGAACAAGATCAGCGCCCGTCTGCGCCGGCTAGATGAGCTGTTCCGTCGGTTAGCCGCCCTGGAAAAAACAATTAAACACCAAGATGGCTCCGTTTAAGGGGATAACACTTTGGAATCGATGGACATTCAGGGGATTTTGGAGTATCTGCCGCATCGCTATCCGTTTTTGCTGATTGATCGAGTGTTAGCGATTGATCCAGGACGCTCATTGATCGGCCTCAAAAATGTTAGTTTTAACGAGCCTTTTTTCCTTGGACATTTTCCGCAGCGGCCGATCATGCCCGGCGTGTTGATTTTGGAAGCGCTAGCGCAGGCAACCGGGATCCTGGCTTTTAAGAGCCAGGAAGAAAAGCCAGATCATCATTCCATGTACTATCTGGTAGGCGTTGATAACGCTCGCTTCAAACGACCGGTTGTGCCGGGTGATCAGTTGGTTGTGGAAGTGCGTTTGGATCGCATCAAGCGAGGTATTGGTAAGTTTTTCGGCGAGGCGAAGGTCGATGGCCAATTGGTGGCGACTGCTGAATTCTTGTGCGCTAAACGGGACATCAACTTGTGATCGATTCGCGCGCCGTGGTGGACCCGTCGGCCCAACTCGCACCGGACGTAACCGTCGGCCCATTTTCGGTGATCGGACCGGAAGTAGAGATCGGCACCGGCACTTGGATCGGCCCGCATGTTGTGATCCAGGGTCCGACTTATATCGGTCGTGAAAATCGCATTTACCAGTTCACCTCGTTGGGTGAAGTCCCTCAGGACAAAAAATACGGCGGTGAACCGACTCGCTTGGAGATCGGCGACCGCAACACCATCCGCGAGTTCGTGACCATCAATCGCGGCACTGTGCAGGATGCCAGTGTAACCCGGCTGGGTGATGACAACTGGATTATGGCCTACGTGCATATTGCCCATGATTGTGTGGTGGGTAACCGGACCATCTTTGCCAATGGTGCGTCACTGGCTGGACATGTGCATGTCGAGGATGATGTGGCGCTCGGTGGATTCGCCTTGGTGTACCAATTTACCCGGCTCGGTGCACACAGCTTTTGTGGCTTCGCTTGCGGAGTGCATCGAGATGTGCCGCCCTATGTTACGGTGGCTGGCTACCGCGCTGAGCCTTATGGCATTAATGCTGAAGGATTGCGCCGGCGTGGTTTTGTCGATGAGGAAATTCAGGCCATTCGCCGTGCCTACAAGGTGATTTATCGCGCTAACTTGCGGTTGGAGGAGGCGATGGAAAAGGTACGAGAGATGACGGTGGATTACCCGCGTTTGCAAATTTTAGCCGATTTTCTGGCCGCGCCGTCCCGCAACGGTATCGTCCGCTAGACCGGGCAGCTCATGCACATCGCCCTGGTCGCTGGCGAATTGTCCGGTGATTTGTTGGGCGCGAGCCTTATCGCTGCACTGAAAGCGCGCTATCCCCAGGCCCGGTTTACCGGGATCGGCGGACCGGAGATGATCGCACAAGGGTTGCTTAGCCTGGTTTCCCTGGAGCGGCTGGCCGTCATGGGGCTTGTGGAAGTGCTGCATCATCTCCCGGCACTATTTCGTATCCGTCGGCAGCTTTACCAACGGCTCATTGCTGACCGGCCAGATGTTTTCATTGGCATTGACGCGCCAGATTTTAACCTGGGCTTGGAGCGTCAGTTGCGTGTTCGCGGTATTCCGGCCGTGCATTATGTCAGTCCATCGGTGTGGGCATGGCGGCCCTGGCGGGTGCGTAAGATCGCCCGTGCTGTGGATTTGGTATTGACCCTCTTCCCCTTTGAAGCAGCGTTTTACGAGCAACATAGCGTTCCAGTCAGTTATGTGGGTCATCCGCTAGCGGATGAAATTCCCTTGCACAGTGACGCCAAGGAGGCTCGACAGCAACTGGGTTTGGCATTGCCGGCTGAGACGCGCATCATCGCTTTGCTGCCAGGTAGCCGCAGAGGTGAAGTGAGCCGTCTGGCGCCACTGTTTCTCGATACTGCTCAGTGGTTGTACGCTCAGTGGCCTAACGTGCATTTCCTGATACCAGCGGCGACACCTCAACTGTATGCATTCCTGGAAGCGTTGCAATCTGAATATGCGCCAGATTTGCCATTGACGCTGATCCAAGGTCATTCCCGTGAGGTTATGACTGCTGCTGATATTGTTTTACTGGCCTCGGGTACTGCAACCTTGGAGGCTATGCTGCTCAAGCGACCGATGGTTGTTGCTTACCGGGTGGCCCCGATAACGGCTTGGTTAGCTCGGCGGCTGGTAACAACCCGTTATTTTGCGCTGCCCAATCTGCTGGCCGGCCGGGAGTTGGTCCCAGAGTTTTTGCAGGATGCAGCGACTGTGCCACATTTAGGAGCGGCGGTGCTGCGTTGGCTGAGCGACGCTGCCGCTAGTGAAAAACTAGTGGCAAAATTTACAGGACTGCATGTCCGGTTGCGCCGGAATGCTAGCGAGCAGGCGGCTACCGCTATCATGGCGTTGTTGAGGCCACTATGAAAGGTACAATGACGGGTATATAAACTCCCCGAGCTCTGCGACTTCCGAGGATTCCCCACATGCGCTACGTCAGTACCCGGGGCGGCATGGCCCCAGCGACTTTCTCCGATATTCTGCTAGGTGGCCTGGCGCCTGATGGCGGTTTGACTCTCCCGGAAGACTACCCAACGCTGGCGCCCGGAGAACTGGCAAATTGGCGCGGGTTATCCTACCCGGAGCTGGCGTTTGCCATTCTGAGCAAATTCGTTGATGACCTGCCGGTCGATGACTTGCGGGGGTTAATCAACAAAACCTACACGGTCGAAGCTTTTCACACGGAGACGATCACTCCGGTCAAAGCTTTGCTGGATGGCGTCAGCTTGGTAGAGCTATCCAACGGCCCAACCTTAGCGTTCAAGGATATCGCACTGCAATTACTCGGCAACTTGTTTGAGTATGCCTTACTCAAGACGGGTGGTCATCTCAACATCCTGGGTGCGACCTCTGGCGACACCGGTTCCAGCGCTGAGTATGCCATGCGCGGCAAACACGGTATCCGGGTGTTCATGTTGTCGCCATACCGGAAAATGAGCCAGTTTCAAACCGCACAGATGTTTTCGTTGCAGGACGCTAACATCTTTAATATTGCTGTGCGCGGGGTATTCGATGACTGCCAGGATATCGTCAAGGCGGTTAGTAATGATGCTGAGTTCAAGGCGCGCCATGCCATTGGCACCGTTAACTCCATCAACTGGGCGCGGGTGGCTGCACAGATTGTTTATTACTTCAAGGGCTGGCTGGCGGTAACCGAGCGTGACGACCAAGAGGTATCGTTTGCTGTGCCGTCTGGTAATTTCGGCAATATCTGTGCTGGCTACATTGCTAAGTGCATGGGGCTACCTATCCGCCGGTTGATCCTAGCCACCAATGAAAACAATGTGCTCGATGAATTTTTCCGCACGGGTGTTTACCGGGTACGCAAGTCCGGTCAGGTGGTGCAAACCAGCAGCCCGTCTATGGATATTTCTAAGGCGTCGAATTTTGAGCGCTTTATCTACGATGCAGTTGGGCGCGACCCCGAGGTGGTCCACGAACTTTGGCGGCAAGTGGATACGCATGGATTCTTCGATTTGTCCGGTACTGATGCTTTTCGCGGAATCCATCGGTTTGGCTTTGTATCCGGGTCGAGCAACCACCCGAACCGGATGGCGGTCATCCGCCGGGTATACCAGGAGTGCGGCGTCATCATCGACCCTCACACTGCCGATGGGATAAAGGTCGGGCTGGAGTATCGTGAGGAAGGAATACCGCTGCTGTGTCTGGAAACCGCATTGCCAGCCAAGTTTGAGGAGTCTATCGTCGAGGCGTTGGGCCGGTCACCGGAACGCCCTGCTGGTTATGAAGATATTGAGGCCCTGCCACAACGGTTCGAGGTGATGGACGCGGACGTTGATAAAATCAAGGAATACATCCGCCGAGAAAACGCGCCCATTGTCTAGGGATGAGGAGAGTGAGTGGTATGGGAATCAATACGATTCCTGCAAACTCTAAGAGGTAATCAACCATCGATCAGAGAATCCGTTTTTGACACGGCTCATAGAGAACAAAAAGGAGATCGACAATGATCATGATGCGCACGATGAGCTTGACAGCAATGGTGCTAGGGCTGAGCATCGGATTGAATCCGCTGGCTGGCGCACAACAGACATACCCTGCTCCGCCAGTCTACAGCCCACCGCCATCGCAAGAGCCACCCCCTTTATCCGGCTCGCCACGGCAACAATTACCTCCGGGTGAGAGTGGTATCCAGTTCTACACTCGACCTGATCTGGGTGGATCTGCCCCTGTTTCTCCGCCGCAGACCATCCCTCCTTCTGGTTCAAGCTGGGGACCTTCCGGAGCGGATCTGCAGGAGGATGAAGGACCTGGCTGGCTGCCGCCCGGCGGCTTGGTCCGGATTCAAGAGAATCAAGGCATTCGCTATGTCTCGGGGGGGGTTGGTGAAGGCGAGCGCAGTGAGCTTAATGCCTTGTCCAATCAGTTTAACCTGCGGCTATTGTTTGCGATGCAGGGCAGCGGCGATTATCTGGCCGATGTCCAGGTTAACATTATGGACGAAGGTGGCAGAACGGTCCTCAGCGCTCAGTCGCAGGGGCCATGGTTCTTTACTCAACTACCGCCGGCTGCCTATCGCGTAGAAGTCAGTGTGCTGAACCAGACCCAACAGCAAACGGTGCGTGTTACAAGCTCCCGTCAATCTCACCTCACTTTCTATTGGCGTTGAACTTCTAGCCCCTCGGCGTTGCGCGCCAGGTAGCATCAGCCGGGGGAGCTATTGCCAGCGCCCGGATTTCCATCATTATTCCTCTTCCTTTGCGGGCGCAATGGTCCCGGTGCCGGTGGCCTGCTGCTGCTTTTTCAACAGTTGTTGCGCAGCGCTGGAGCCAGTGTGCTTAACAATTTCCCGCAGAGTAGGAATCTTTAATAGGGCACCTTCTTTCAAATAATCCATGCTGGATTTGGAAAACGCCTGCGGATTGGCCATGAACAGCGCTTTCATCATGATATCCCGATCAATACTTGGATCAGGAACGACTTTGCCTGCGATATTCCAAAGCCTTTCATTGTTAGAAACAGGACCATATTGATCGCCTCCCTTATAAGAAGGTGGAACTAGTTGAGCCAGTTTCACTACTGTCGATTTCTCTGATGCCTGTTTGGCTGAGTCCGCTGGTGGTGGTTCGGCAGGTAATGGTTCTTCAACTTCAGCAACCTCTGGTGTAGAGGACTCGACAAGTGGTAGAACCTCGGTAGCGGCCTCTTCTGAGGTCAAAGTACCGGAGCCGGTGGTTGGTGTCACTAAGGTTGCTTGCTGGGAAACATTTTTTATAAGCGTCTGAGCGGCCACTGTGATTTCCGCAGCCACCAAAGACAGTAGTGGAGTCGCTGAAACAGGTCCCAGAAAGGACGAATCTGGCTGGGAGGTTATTGCTACAGGTTCAGGCGTTATCTCAGGGACTTGGATCGATTCCGGTTTAGGTGCTGGTTCCGGTTTTGATTGGGACTCAGGGGGTTGGACGGATTCGGGCACGGATTCCGGTGCTTGAACGGTTTCCGGTTCGGGCGCGGGTGCCGGTTTTGATTGGGACTCAGAAGCTTGGACGGATGCCGGTGCGGATTCCGGCGCTTGAACGGTTTCCGGTTCGGGTGCGGGTGCGGGTGCCGGTTTTGATTGGGACTCAGGGGGTTGGACGGATTCAGGTATAGATTCCGGTGCTTGGACGGATTCTTGTTTAGGTTCTTGCGTCAGTTTTTGTTCTGATTCAGTCTGTTGAACAGTTTCTGGTTCCGATCCTGATCCCGATTCCGATGTGGCGGCAGCAACTGCTAGCGTTGATTCAGGTGAAGAGCTTTCTTTAGCTACTGGCGGAGAAGAATCGAGGGGAGAGGATGTGACCGGTGCAGGTTCGGGAGTAGGTAAGTTAACCGAATCAGTTGGGTTGAGAGCCGGCGGTGGCGTCAAAGGGAATGCTTCTAGATCGCTGGCCGCAATCTTTGCTGACTCCCCAGGCGAAGTATCGGATGGAGGTGGAGTAGCTTCTGCCGATTTTACCGGCACCATAGTTGACGCTTTCACCGCCGCTAATCGTAGGGCGATTGGAGAGCCGGTTAAATCGGCAATTTCCCGGTAGCTCGGAACCCGCAGCATAGCACCGATCTTCAGGCCATCGATGCCCAGGCTGGAAAAAGCCTCAGGATTAGCCTTGAATAACGCCTGCATCATCTGTTCGCGGGTAATTCCTTCAGGACGGAGTTTGAGGGCGATCCCCCATAACCCCTCGCCGGGTGCAACGGGGCCATAAGTCTTATCTGATACCGGGAATGGTGATGCCTCTAGCGGTGTTTCATGCGTTTCAGAAGTCACCACCGTTTCAGAAGTCACCACGGAGGCAGCGGGTTTCTCCACTGCTACAACAGGTTCACTGAGAATTGTTTTAGTCCGGCCGCCGGGGCGTTGAGCCAATCGCTTCACCGGATCGAGTAGCACAGTGAATTCACGAAAGGTTTTCCCGCGTGGCCAGCCGAACTCCAGCAACAGCGCCAGTGACGGTTCACGGATCGGTTGGGTCGAGACGACCTTAACGTAAACCCGGCTCTCCTCATCATATTGAATCGAAAAAACCAGATTTTCTAAGGTAGAAGTTTGATCCAGGCCAAACTCCTCGAACATCGCCGGTGATGCGATCTTAACGGAAACCTTGGTGATATCTTCAGGGATCAGGGTCGGCAAGGGAATCGTTGCATCAAATAATTGATTCAAAGCCGATTGAACCTGAATCTCGCTGACCTCCAGTGCTAGGGCGCTGACCGGACCCCATAGCCATAAAGCCAACCCACAGCGAAATAATTGACGCATCATGAACAGATATCCTCATAGAATCAGCAAGCGGCATGGTGAAACCAGCCCGGTCATCACCGATGCAGCACGCTTTATTCACTCTATTCTATAGAATGTCAGGCTAAGACGCCGCTAGCCTGATTCAGGTTGCTAGCTAAATCCTCACCACTTACGGACCGCCGCTATGCTTTCCGATCGTGATGGACTGCCCACCCCTTCCAAAACGGCTACTTCTTCCACCTCGGACGCTATCGAGGACACTGCCACTCGTCTGCTGGCCCTGTTGCGCGAACTGTTGCTGGAAATCCGCCAGCCGGGGCGCGCTGCCGAGGGACTCTCGCTGGAGAGCCATGTCGATCGCGACCTGGCGCTAGACAGCTTAGCGCGCACCGAGCTATTGCAACGTGTCGAAAAAACCTTCCAGGTCCGGCTGAATGAACAGGTACTCATGGTCGAAACGCTGCGAGACTTGCTAGAACTCATTCAACAAGCTCGTGGCGGATCGGTGGACTTTATCCCAATGGCCGCGCCACTGGCGCCGGCCTTGGACCGGTCTACCATCAGCGCACCCACCCGCGCTACCACCTTGCCCGAAGTTCTCGACTGGCATAGCGAAGCACATCCTGACCGGCTGGCGATCCAGATTTACGGCGCGCATGACCAGATCGACCATACCTTCACCTATGCTAGCTTACGCCAGGGTGCGCGGGCGTTGGCGACAGGGTTGCGGGAACGCGGGTTGCAACCGGGCCAGACCGTGGCCATCATGTTGCCAACCAGCGCTGAATATTTCATCAGCTTCTTTGGCATCTTGCTGGCTGGCGGGGCGCCGGTGCCGATCTATCCGCCAGTGCGCCCTTCACAAATCGAAGAGCACTTGCGTCGTCATGCCCGGCTGCTAAGCAATGCCGAGACCGTGGCACTGATTACTGTGCCTGAAGCCAAACTGGTAGCCCGGTTGCTTCAGGCGCAGGTAGAATGCTTACGGCACATTGTAACCGCCGAAGAGTTGGCGCAGGAACCCGCATTTTGGAAGAATGCCGCCATCAAACCCAAAGATTTGGCTTTTCTACAATATACCTCGGGCAGTACCGGTGATCCCAAGGGGGTGATGCTGACCCACACCAATCTGCTGGCCAACCTGCGGGCTATGGGGCCAAGAGTAGGCGCCAGTTCCGATGATGTGTTTGTCAGTTGGTTGCCACTTTATCACGACATGGGGTTGATCGGTGCCTGTTTGGGTAGCTTGTACTACGCCTTTCCGTTGATTGTAATATCGCCGCTTAGCTTTCTGGCGCGACCCTCACGTTGGCTGTGGGCGATTCACCGTCATCGCGGCACGCTGTCTGCCGCGCCCAATTTTGCCTATGAACTGTGTGTTCGCGCCATTCAAGATCACGATATCGAAGGTTTAGATCTGAGTTCTTGGCGGATGGCTCTCAATGGTGCAGAACCAGTCAGTCCTGGAACTTTGGAACGCTTCATTAACCGTTTTGGACGCTACGGCTTTCGACGAGAAGCGATGGCGCCGGTCTATGGACTGGCTGAATGTTCGGTGGGGTTGGCGTTACAGCCGCCAGATAGAGGACCCGTCATCGACCAGGTACAGCGGGAGATATTCATGGCCAGTGGCCGGGCTGAACCCACTTCACCGGGTGATATGAATGCCCTGCAATTTCCCGCTTGTGGCCAGCCGATTCCCAATCATCAAATCCGTATCGTCGATGAACAGGGTAGGGAGTTGCCTGAGCGGCGGGAGGGTCGAGTGGAATTCAAAGGTCCATCGGCAACTGCTGGTTATTACCGCAACCCTGAGGCGACCCGTCGACTCTTCCCGCATGGCGATGACTGGCTGGATTCCGGAGATCGCGGCTATCTTGCGGATGGTGATATCTACCTGACGGGGCGAATCAAGGACTTGATTATTCGCGGCGGGCGCAACATTTATCCTTATGAACTGGAACAGGCAGTTGGCGAAATTCCCAGCATTCGCAAGGGCTGTGTCGCGGTGTTTGCCAGTGATGATCCGGCAACCGGCAGCGAACGATTGGTGGTAGTTGCCGAGACTCGATCTACTCAACCAGAAGCGCGAGCGCGTCTGTGTCAGCAGATTCAGAGTGTCAGTGTGGATTTATTGGGTATGCCGCCAGACGATGTGAAATTAGCGCCGCCGCGCACGGTATTGAAGACCTCCAGTGGCAAGATTCGCCGGGCAGCGATCCGGGAGTTGTATGAGCGCGATGCGCTTGGACATGGCAGCCGGGCTCTTTGGCTACAACTGACGCGGATGACTCTGGTGAGCGTCTGGGCGCAGATACGGCGATTGGGGCGAGGTGTAGGCGAACGGCTGTTTGCTGGGTATGCTTGGATCTTGTTCGGGGTGCTGGCGCCGGTCACTTGGCTGGGGATTATGGTTCTGCCGAAGATGGGGCAGCGCTGGGCGCTGGCGCGAAGCGCGACCTGGTTGTTGGCGCAGATGACGGGAACGCCACTGACTGTGCGTGGACTGGAGTATTTGCCCACAGGCCCCTGCATATTGGTTGCTAATCATTCCAGTTTTCTCGATGCTTATGTGCTGATGGCGGCAATTCCCCGGCATTTTCACTATGTCGCTAAACGGGAGTTGCTGGACAATCGTTGGATTGCCCGGCCGCTGCAACGCATTGGCACCTTGTTCGTTGAGCGTTTCGACATGCAGCGCAGCGTCGATGAGGCGCGCAAAATCGCTAAAGCTGCCCAGGCGGGTCAATCGCTGGGGTTTTTTCCGGAGGGGACGTTTAAACGAATGCCCGGTTTGTTGTCATTCCGCATGGGCGCGTTTATGGCAGCGGCCCAGGCCGGCGTTCTGGTGGCACCGGTGACGATTCGCGGGACACGCGATATCCTGCGCGCTGGCTCCTGGTTTCCACGCCGGGGCCGGTTGGAGGTGATTGTTGAACCACCGATTCAACCGGCTGGCGCTGATTGGTCAGCGGCGGTGCGCTTGCGGGATGCAGTGCGAGCCGTGATTCTACGGAACTGTGGCGAACCTGATGCAGAGGAATGAGAGCTGTGCAAAATTGCAATACCAGGAACCGAGTTGTCCAGACCAGCCAAGTATCGGCTGAGTTATCCAGTACCATCGGTATCTGAGCTACGAAACTAGTGTTTTTTACAAAAGCAGCGCATTATCAACGCAGGAAAAAACCGTGATCTACCAGCATTGTTATCTGGATGGCAGTCCGCTCGATTTCCCGGTGGGCAAGGTGGTTTGCATCGGCCGCAATTATCTTGACCATATCCGTGAATTGAATAACATGGTGCCGGAAACCCCTATCCTGTTCATGAAGCCGGCGACTGCCCTGATAGCGTTGGATCAGCCGATACAACTACCTGTGGGGCGCGGTGGATGTCATCATGAGGTCGAATTGGCAGTGCTGGTGGGGCGACAGCTGCAAAACGCTGATGCCGAGACCGCGTGCCGGGCCATCGCGGGTTATGGTATCGCGCTGGATCTGACCTTGCGCGATCTGCAGAACGAACTGAAGAAGAAAGGCTATCCCTGGGAAACTGCCAAAGCTTTTGATGGCTCCTGTCCGCTGTCGTCCTTCCTGAAACCTGAAGCCCTGCCTGAGCCTCAGGCCACTGATTTGAGCCTTCGAGTCAACGGTGAAATTCGCCAGCAAGGGAATACCCAGCAGATGATGGTCAGTATTTTTGATCTCATGGCCTATATTTCGACTTATTTTACCTTGCAACCGGGTGACGTGGTGCTGACAGGAACCCCGGCTGGGGTCCGCCCTCTAGCGTCTGGTGATAGGCTGATTCTGAATCTGGCTGGACATGAATTTACTGCACGGGTTGCCTGAACGGCATGAATGTCCTGATTATCTACGCGCATCCCAACCTGCACAGTTTCAACCGGGCTATTTTAGAGGTGGTCGAAGCTACGTTGCACGAACGAGGCCACACTACGCAAGTCCATGATCTTTATCAAATGCAGTTTCGCTGTATACTTGATGATGAGGATTTATTACGTAACTGGCGCGGTGTCCTGTCTGACGATGTGCAACGTGAACAGGAAGCAGTCCGTTGGGCACAAGGGTTGGTGTTGATCTATCCGATTTGGTGGTTCGGTCCACCGGCGATCCTGAAAGGCTGGATCGACCGGGTCTTCACCCGCAAGTTTGCCTTTGACATCAATGCTAGCGGTATGCAGGGATTGCTGACTCACGAACGGGCATTGATTCTCAACACACTGGGCGGCGATGAGGCGATCTATCAGAAGGAACGCTGGCACGAACTGCTGGTTCGCCCTATCGCCGAAGGAGTGCTCGGTGCCTGCGGCGTTCGCAACGTCGGTTACCAAGCGTTTTATCAGGTTCTCTCAGTCTCCCGTACTGAACGGCAGGCGATGCTCGACAAAGTTCGCACCTTAGCGGCTGGGTTCTAAAGATTTATTCAGTTTGCGGCTGATATCGTGCGCAAGAGTGAGAAGTCACCGATTGGATCAGTGCCGCCCTTCCAAAAACCCTAGAGTGCTTGGCATAATGCCTAGTATTGGTTCACCCGCCGTCGAGGCGGGTTTAAAGCAACCCACACTGCCGTCTAACCCGGCCAAGGGAGCATAACAACAATGCGCATTCTGCTGACCACGAATGAATATCCGCCGCATGTCTATGGTGGCGCCGGCGTTCACGTTGAATACCTATCCCGCGAACTGGCGAAGCTAACCACGGTCGAGGTGCGCAGTTTCCACGACCAAACCTTGGACGAAGGCCAATTGCATGTGCGCGGCATCAAAATGGATACCACTCACTTTGCAGGTTGTCCACAATCCTTCGTCTCACCACTCAAGGCGCTGAGTACCTGTTTGGCCTTCGTTGGTCAAGGCATCGGTGCTGATCTAGAAGATGATGGCAATGCCGAAATCATTCACTGCCACACATGGTACGCTCATTTCAGCGGCATTCTCGCCAAGATCCTCTATAACATCCCAATGGTGATCACTGTCCATTCGCTGGAACCGTTGCGTCCTTGGAAACGCGACCAGCTCGGGCACGGTTATGATCTGTCATGCTGGATCGAAAAAAGCGCCTTAGAAACGGCAGACGCTATCATCGCGGTTTCGCGCAGTACCCGCGAAGATATTCTGCGGCTGTTCGATGTCGATCCCACCCGGGTGGTGATGATTCCCAACGGTATTGACACCGAGGAATATCAGCCGATCCATGCTCCTGAAGTGCTGAATAAACATGGGATTGATCCTGATCGCCCCTATGTGCTGTTTGTCGGGCGCATTACCCGGCAGAAAGGGCTGTATTATCTGCTCCAAGCGATTCCTCACCTTGATCCCAAGTTGCAAGTTGTGCTCTGTGCCGGTGACGCAGACACCTTGGCGATGCAACGCGAAATTGAAGAGATCGTCGAAGAATTGCAGAGTCATCGAGCTGGCATTGTCTGGATTCCAGAGATGTTGCCGCGCCAGGAAACGATTGCGCTCTACTCACACGCCACCATTTTCTGTTGTCCCTCGATCTACGAGCCATTTGGCATCATTAATCTGGAAGCCATGGCCTGTGGTACGCCAGTGGTCGGCAGTGCCGTAGGCGGTATCTGCGAAGTCGTTGTGGATGGTGAAACCGGCCTGTTGGTCGATCCTCATCTATCTGTTGAACCGCCGCACGATCCAATTTCGCCCGCCCGATTCGAACGCGGTATGGCCGAAGCAATCAATCGTATCGCTAATGATCCGGAGCTGTGCATGCAGATGGGCCAGGCTGGCCGTGAACGGGTTGAGCGGCACTATAGCTGGCGGAGTATCGCCCAGCAAACCTATGATCTCTATCGCCGTTTGCGTGCGCAACGTAATGGCAGCAGTAATTAAAGTTTCGATTTATCGAACACTGAAGGAGAGATTGCTATGGTTGATACGATTCCGGTTGTTGAAAGTTCATTGACGACTCCCAAGATCCGGATCATTACTATTGATCGGCCTTGGGAATGGCTGGGCGCTGGCTGGAAAGACCTATGGCAGGCGCCAGCGGCGAGTATTCCCTATGGGTTGATTTTCCTTATCATGGGCTATGTTCTGGTCTATCTAGTTGAGGCTCAATTCCACTACGCATTGGCGCTGACTACAGGCTTTCTGCTAGCGGGTCCCTTTCTGGCAATGGGCCTATATGATATTAGCCGCCGATTGCAAATGAACGAACCGGCAACCTTAGGGCATGCGCTGACTGCTTGGCGGCATAACACGATGCCTATTCTGCTATTCGGAATCCTGATCGGTTTATTGATGATAGTCTGGGCGCGGTTGTCGGCGGTTCTGTTCGGCGTGATCGCCACCAGTCATAACATGACCCTGAGCAGTGCGGTCTCGCAGTTGTTCTTCTCAGGGAGTGGCCTGACCTTCCTGTTAGTCTTCATGGGGGTGGGAGCAGCCATTGCCGCCGTGGTTTTCGCGATCAGCGTAGTCGCTATTCCAATGATGTTGGATCGCAAGATCGATTTCATTACAGCGGTGCTGACCAGCCTTACTGCGGTCCGCGTCAATCCGGGACCGATGGTGTTGTGGGCAGCATTGATTGTGATCTTCACAGGGATTGGCCTGGTTTCCTTTTATGTTGGCTTGGTGATTGCCTTGCCCTTGATCGGTCATGCAACTTGGCATGCATACCAGGATCTCGTTGACAACAGTGCTATTGAACAGCAACCGGCTTGAATGATCCTTTCAACCCTTCCCCATGCGGCGGGGGAGGGGGTTACACCAATCGCTGTAACCGTTCCAGATAAACCTGCTCGTCTGGCTCTTGACCGTTACGTTGCGCCTCCCAGAGGACTTCGCCTAGGCATTCCATCATCGCGTGCTCGGCGGCATGCGCGTCGCCTATCCGCTGGCAGAGTTGTTGATATACAGCGAGGATGCCTGCCGGGCGGTTACCGCCCAATTGTTCTTGAATAGCAATGTGCATGCCCATGTGTAGAAAAGGATTGGTCTGCCCTCCTTCCGGCGCGTACTCTTGGCTTAGTGCAGTTTCGGTATCGGTCAGCACGGCTTGATACTCAGGATGTTCGTTGATGATGCTGGCGATGAGTTGTTCCAGCGGCTCCAGTGATTGACTAGCGCGGGCTTTTTCCCAAACGGTACAGTAGTAGCGGCGCAGGTTGTTGCGATCATTGCCAAACATTTAAAATGCCTCGTTTTTGCCGGGATATTCACAAAGATCACGGATAGGGCAAGTTGGACAGTTCGGTTTTCGCGCCGTGCAAATATAGCGGCCGTGCAGGATCAACCAATGATGAGCATCCTGCTTAAACTCATCGGGTGTTGCTGCCAGCAAGGTGTCTTCCACATCACGCACGGTTTTACCCGGTGCCAGTCCAGTGCGATTAGCGACCCGGAAAATATGGGTGTCGACGGCAATTGCCGGTTCACCGAAAGCTGTATTCAAGATGACGTTGGCCGTCTTGCGGCCCACGCCTGGTAAGGCTTCCAGCGCTATCCGATCGTTCGGTACCTCACCCTTGTGCCGCTCCAGCAACAGCTTACACATCTTGAGGATATTTGCTGTTTTGGTGTTATAAAGACCGATGGTTTTTATCAATTCCTTTAAACGGATCTCCCCCATCGTTAACAACGCCTGCGGCGTGTTAGCGGCCGGGAATAGCTTGGAAGTCGCTTCGTTGACTTTTTTATCCGTCGATTGGGCTGACAGGATCACTGCAACTAGCAGCTCGAAAGGACTATGGTAATGCAGTTCGGTCGTTGGTCGCGGACAGGCTGCTTGCAGGCGGGCGAAGAGTTGGTGAATTTTCAAAGAATCCATAGACATAGACTGAGCTTACGAGAGAGCAAGCCATAAAAAAGCCAGCAGCCCAGCAAGGGTTGCTGGCTCGCTGCCAGCTACGATCATCGCCGGGTGCTGCCTCGTTGTCTTAGGCGTACTGTTGAGCAACGAAATCCCAGTTGACCAGATTCCAGAACGCCTCAACATACTTCGGGCGTAAATTACGATAGTCGATGTAATAGGCATGCTCCCAGACATCGCAAGTCAGCAACGCCTTTTTGCCAGCGGTCACTGGGGTGCCCGCATTGGAGGTGCTCATCAATTCAATTGACCCATCCGGGTTCTTGACCAGCCAGCCCCAGCCAGAACCGAAGGTGCCTACCGCAACCTTGGTGAATTCTTCTTTGAAGGCTGCAAATGAGCCAAATTTTTGGTTGATCGCCGCAGCGACCGCACCGCTTGGTTCTCCACCGCCATTCGGTTTTAGGCAATTCCAGTAAAAGGTATGGTTCCATACCTGCGCGGCGTTGTTAAAGACGCCGCCTGAAGCCTTCAGAATGATCTCTTCAAGCGATAGATTCTCGAATTCGGTGCCTTTGATCAGGTTATTCAAATTGGTCACATAGGCCTGATGATGCTTGCCATAATGAAAATCCAAGGTTTCCTTGGAAATATACGGTTCCAGCGCATTCTGGGCATAGGGCAATGCAGGTAGTTCGTGAGCCATAATCGGCCTTCTCCTTAGGATATCAGTGAAGAGGTATCGCGCCCGATTGGAACCTCGTGGCGACATGAAGTTTCGTCAGCGGGGCTGGACGCGCCGGTGCGGCAAGTCTAGTCGTCGCTTCGCGACGATGCAACGCAGGTTTCACGTGGCAAGGGTGTGTTATCCTTGCGCTTGCCCCGTGTGCCGGACCGGTGCGAAGCCGCTCCGCGCCCTTCGTTTCAGCTCATGGAGATCGAATAGATGAATAAGCTCACCTTTATTTTTGCCCTGTTGGCTGCTTTGAGTATTGCCGGTTGCGTTACCTCTGGCGGTGGCTCCAGCGGTGATGACAGTGTGGCCAGCACCGCCAGCCTTAGTGACAGCGGTCGTGGCGCTCCCCAAGCCAACGACTCGGAAATCACCTCTGCTATCCAGCGCGCCTTCAGTCAAGATGACCTGCTATCCAAGTCCAACATTTCAGTGAATTCCAATCAGGGAGTGGTCAGTCTCAGCGGCCGGTTAAGCGCCCGCGCCGCTAACCGTGCTGTGTCCGTCGCGCGCGCTGCACCCGGTGTGCGGCGAGTCCTCTGGGCCAGTATCGAATATATCCCCGAATAATCCATTGTCCCTGATCCAACCCCTAGGAGTCCTGAGCACGCATGTGCGGTATTAGCGGCGAACTGCGCTTCGATGGCGGCGAACCTGATTTAGCCCTGATGAGGCGAATGCTGCGGCGCCTGGCCCGTCGTGGCCCCGACCATGAAGGGGTCTGGTCCGACGCTCCCCTGCTGTTCGGTCATCGCCGGTTGTCAGTAATTGATCTCAGCGACCGTTCCAATCAGCCGATGGCCGATTCCGAACTGGGCCTGGCGCTGGTGTTTAACGGCGCCATCTACAACTATCGGGAACTGCGGCGGGAGCTACAGGCCAAAGGCTACCGCTTCTTCTCCGAGGGCGACACCGAAGTCATTCTTAAAGCCTACTCTGAATGGGGCGAGCAGTGTGTCGAGCATCTGACCGGTATGTTCGCTTTCGCCCTTTGGAACCAGCGCGAGCACACGCTTTTCCTTGCCCGTGACCGGCTGGGTATTAAGCCGCTGTATTACAGCAGAACCCCGCATGCGTTCCGCTTTGCCTCCAACAGCCAGGCATTGCTGGCCGCCGGGGATACCAATACCGCTATCGACCCGGTAGCGCTGCACCACCAACTGACCTTGCATGCGGTCATCCCTGCACCGCGCACCCTTCTCCAGGGTATCCGCAAATTGGCGCCAGCCACGACTTTGACCATCGATGCCCAAGGGAATGAGCGGAACCGGGTTTATTGGCGTCTGCAAGCCCGGCGTCCTGCTGCGCTACGTACTGAGGCCGAGTGGACCCAAGCCGTACATGACGCGCTGCGGCTTGCGGTGCGGCGGCGGCTGGATGTTGCCGACGTGCCGGTTGGAGTACTGCTGTCCGGCGGGCTGGATTCCAGCCTGCTGGTGGCGCTGTTGGCCGAATCCGGAGTGCGCGATCTACGCACCTTTTCAGTAGGCTTCGAGGATCAACCAGAGGAAAAAGGCAGCGAGTTTGAGTATTCCGACCCCGTCGCGGCCCGTTATCAGACTCGTCATCACAAGTATCTGATCCCTAACAGCCAGGTTCTGGAGCGTCTTCCGGAAGCAGTGACCTGTATGGCCGAACCCATGGTGGGCCAGGATGCAGTCGCATTCTTCCTGCTGGCGGAGCAGGTCTCTCAGGCGGTCAAGGTGGTGCAGAGTGGCCAGGGTGCGGATGAGGTCTTCGGTGGCTATTTCTGGTATCCACGGATGGCTGCTGAAACCGGCGATGCTTTGGAGCGATTCCGGCGGCACTATTTCGACCGCGATCACGCCGAATTTCTGGAAACTGTCGCATCGATTTACCATGGTACTGACTACACTGCGCAACTGATCGCCGAACGATTGACGGATTCGGATGCCGATGAGTACCTCGACCAGGTGCTGCGGCTGGATGTCACCACCTTGATCGTCGATGACCCGGTGAAGCGGGTGGACAATATGACGATGGCTTGGGGATTGGAAGCGCGAGTGCCGTTTCTGGATCATGAACTGGTGGAATTGGCAATGCAGTTGCCCCCCGGACTGAAAATTGGCGGCGGCGGTAAGCAGGTATTGAAAACCATTGCCCGCGGTCTGTTGCCCGATGCCGTGATCGACCGGCCTAAGGGTTATTTCCCGGTGCCGGCGCTTAAATTTGTACGCGGACCGTTCTTGGATTTCATGCGTGATATCCTGAACTCGCGTGTATGCCGGGAACGTGGTCTTTTTCAGCGGGCGTACCTGGACACCCTATTGGCTGAGCCTGAAGCGCATTTGACCCGGTTGCTGGGCAGCAAACTGTGGCATTCAGCGCTGTTGGAACTGTGGCTGCAATTGAACATCGACCCGGCAGCGCGGGTCAATGATTGAGAATTCTTTTCATTAATCGAGGTAACCCAATGGATGCTTTGGAACGTATCAAACAACAGGTTGAAAATAATCCGGTGGTGATCTACATGAAGGGTACCCCGGAAGCGCCGCGCTGTGGTTTTTCGCATCGGGCATCACAGGCGCTGGCGGCGACGGGTCTGCCTTTTGCTTACGTCAACGTACTGGAAGACCCGGAGATTTTTGACAGTCTGCCGCGCTATGCTGATTGGCCGACTTTCCCGCAAATTTATATTGGCAGCGAATTAGTGGGCGGTTGTGATATCACGCTGGAACTCTATCAGAGTGGCGAGCTACAAAAGTTGATGGAGGATGCGGGCGCTAAGGGAGAGACCTCTTCTGCCTAAGGAATGTTGGGTCGCTACGAGCCCGGTGCTGCCGGGCTTTTGTGCGATTGCGCAATGTGAAAATTTTCCCGGATCCCTATCAAAATGCCTTGTGGATGCTACAATTATCACATTCAGCTAAAAGCAATGACTGTAAAAGATGAAGCTGCTGCTTATAGCCTGAAGAACCCACCCGCATGGAGTGCACCCTCTCTCCTTTAATTATCAATATTATGAATAAGGCCGGCCCCCGCGCCATGGTCGAGCGAGGTGAAACATCATGTCCAGTGTTTTGCAGCAAATCGCTGAGCAATTCGAATGCATCGATCCTGACAAAGCGAATGAGTTGCGGCGGATCGAACAGGTTTATACCCATTTTGGTTTTGATGACAGCATCGCAGCTCAAGCCGGTGATAAGGAAAGCGCTACCCGCCGCCTCCTCCACTATCTGCCACGGATGGCACGAATGAAGGATTTCCGGCTCTATCGAATTGGCGTTGGTGAGCAGGAGAACGGTGGTTATGCCCATCAAGCGATTGCTTTGCTTGATGCCCATCATTTGCCGACGCCGGGTAATACTCTGGCGGTGTTAGATCCCATTGGAGCAGAGACTTCCACCACCCCGTCAGCAAGCGATGATGTATCCCACCAGTACTTTTTCGAAGTTTGGCAAACCTTACAGCATTATTACGGCCGAGGCTGTGCGCTGATCCCTGATAATGAACGGTCCCGCAGCACGCAAGCTGCAGGGCAACCAGCAAAAAATAGTACCCAGCAAGTTGCAGGGTATGTATCTGAAAGGAATCGAACCTCAACGCAGTCTGTGTGTTAACTGATACTTACGATTTCCTCATCAACGAACCCGGTTATGCCGGGTTTTGTGGTTTTATGTACCTCAAGCGATTCTGTGTTCCCCTATGCCTGATACTCTCCTGATCGCCGGTGTGGATGAGGCCGGGCGTGGCCCTCTGGCTGGCCCCGTCATCGCTGCTGCCGTCATTCTCGATCCGGCCCACCCCATCACTGGGCTGGCGGATTCCAAGCAACTCAGTGAAATTCGCCGTGAGCAACTCGCTGTGGAAATTCGTGCGCACGCGTTGGCTTGGGCGCTAGGCCGGGCCGATGTGACTGAGATTGACCGGGTCAACATCTTACAAGCTTCATTGCTGGCTATGCGCCGTGCAGTTGAAGATCTGAGCATTATTCCCCATAAGGTGTTGGTCGACGGCAAGCATTGTCCATCAGGACTCATGTGTCCTTGTCAGGCTCTTATCAAAGGTGACGCCACTGTTCCCGCGATCAGTGCGGCCTCGATCCTGGCCAAGGTCGCGCGCGATGCGGAGTTGCGTGAATTGCATGATCGCTATCCTGATTACGGTTTTGCCCGCCATAAAGGCTATCCCACCGCGGCGCATCGCCAAGCGTTACAACGCCTTGGCCCCTGTCCCGAACATCGTCGCTCCTTCGCCCCCGTTGCCGCCGTCTTGCAAGCTACTATCATCCAAGAATGACCATGATCGCGCCGTTTATCCATCTGCATCTGCACACTGAATATTCACTGGTCGACGGCTTGATTCGCATCAAAAGCTTGGTCAAGCAGGCCGCCGCCGCCGGTATGCCAGCGGTTGCAGTGACTGATATGAGCAACCTGTTTGCTCTGATCAAATTCTACAAGGCTGCTCTCAGCGCTGGAATCAAGCCCATCGTTGGGGTCGAGACCTGGGTGCAGCGGTCCGGCTGGGAACCCGCCCGATTGGTACTGCTGTGTCAGAATCTAGAAGGCTACCGCTATCTAACCCGGCTGGTCAGCCGCGGTTATCTCCAAGGTCAACAACGCGGTGTGCCGGTCCTTGATCTTGCTTGGCTGGAAGGAAACACCGCTGGTCTGATCGCCCTGTCCGGTGGCCGTGAGGGTGAGTTAGGTCAGGCCTTGCTCAACGATCGGCTCGACCACGCTCGAACCTGGCTAAACGACTGGCAGCGGCTGTTCCCGAAGCGCTTTTATCTGGAAGTGCAGCGCACCGGCCGGCCTCAGGAAGAGGAGTACCTGGAGGCGGTTGTAGAACTAGCAGCGGACAGTCACCTGCCTGTGGTAGCGACCAACGACGTCTGTTTTTTGCAACGCGAGGATTTTGATGCCCACGAAGCCCGCGTTTGTATCTATGGCGGTGCGATCTTAGATGATGCCCATCGGCCGCGCCGTTACAGCGATCAGCAATACCTGCGCAGCCCGGTGGAGATGGCGGAATTGTTCGCCGATCTTCCTGAGGCGCTGGAAAATAGCGTTGAAATTGCCCGTCGCTGCAACCTGCACCTGGAACTCGGGAAGAATGTGTTGCCTGATTTCCCGATCCCGGATGGATTGAGCGCCTCTGACTATTTCATCACCCAGGCCCGCACTGGACTGGAACAGCGGTTGCGAAGATTGTTTGATCCCGCTGCCATCGGCTTCGCCGAACGCCGCCAGCCCTATGATGAGCGGCTGGAGTTGGAGTTGAAGGTGATCATTCAGATGGGCTTCCCCGGCTATTTCCTCATTGTCGCTGACTTTATTCAATGGGCGCGCGACCACGGCGTACCCGTCGGGCCGGGACGGGGTTCCGGGGCCGGGTCGCTGGTCGCTTATGCGCTTGGCATCACCGATCTGGACCCGCTTGCCTATGAGTTACTGTTCGAACGCTTCCTCAATCCCGAACGGGTGTCCATGCCTGACTTCGACATCGATTTTTGTATGGAAGGCCGTGACCGGGTGATCGAATACGTGGCCCAGCGTTATGGCCGGGAGCGAGTTTCACAGATCGCCACGCATGGCAGCATGGCAGCCAAGGCCGTGGTGCGCGACGTGGGCCGGGTGCTCGGTCATCCTTACGGCTTTGTCGATCGCATCGCCAAGTTAATTCCTTTTGAACCCGGTATCACTCTGGATAAGGCGATTGAGCAGGAAGCTGAATTGCGCCGGCTGTATGAAAACGACGAAGAGGTGCGAACGCTGATCGAGTTGGCTCGTAAGCTGGAAGGGCTCGCGCGCAATGTTGGCAAGCATGCGGGCGGCGTGGTGATTGCCCCAGTGAACCTGACTGATTATTCGCCGCTGTACTGTGAGCAGAACGATCCCAGCGTTGTCACCCAATTTGACAAGGACGATGTGGAGGCAGCAGGGCTGGTCAAGTTTGACTTCCTGGGGCTGCGCACCCTGACAATTATTGATTGGACGTTGCAGACCATTAACGCGCAACGGCAAGCGCGTGGCGAACCGCCACTGGATATTTCCGCCATCCCCCTGAACGATACGCAGACCTTTAGCCTGCTCAAGCGTTATGAAACCACGGCGGTGTTCCAGCTCGAATCCAGCGGCATGAAAGATCTGATCCGTCGCTTGCAACCGGATTGTTTTGAAGACATTGTGGCGTTGGTGGCGCTGTTCCGGCCAGGTCCACTGCAATCGGGCATGGTGGATGATTTTATTGACCGCAAGCATGGCCGGGCGCGTATCGAGTATCCGCATCCGGCGCTGGAACCGATTCTTAAACCCACCTATGGCGTTATTCTCTACCAGGAACAGGTCATGCAGATTGCACAGGTGCTGGCCGGCTATAGCCTGGGTGGGGCGGATTTGCTGAGGAGGGCGATGGGAAAAAAGGATGCTGCAAAGATGGCCAAGGAACGGGATGGTTTTATCAATGGCGCGAAGGATCGGCAAGTTGACCCGGAAACCGCTTCATATATATTTGACTTAATAGATAAATTTGCTGGTTATGGTTTCAATAAATCACATTCTGCCGCCTACGCTCTCGTCTCCTATCAAACGCTTTGGTTAAAGACGCACTATCCTGCCGCGTTCATAGCGGCAGTATTGTCCTCAGACATGGACAAGACTGACAAGGTGGTGGTGTTCATCGAAGAATGCCGGCGTATGGGTCTGAAACTGGCTCCACCAGATATCAATGTTTCCGAATATCGCTTTACGGCCGGCGAAGCGGGTGAAATTCGCTATGGTCTGGGCGCGATCAAGGGTGTCGGCGAAGGCGCTATCGAAGCGTTGGTCCAGGAGCGCCGCCAAGATGGGCCGTACTCGGATTTATTCGACCTGTGCCAGCGGGTCGATCTGCGTAAGCTCAACCGCCGGGTGCTGGAGTCATTGATCCGTTCCGGAACCTTCGATGAACTGGGTGCTAACCGGGCGACGCTGGCGGCGCAACTGCCGGAGGCTTTGCAACTGGCCGAACAACACTCCCGCAATGATGCCGCCGGTCAGAATGATATGTTCGGACTGGCGGCTACCGAGAAAACCCCTACGCGCCCGCTGCATATTGCCAAGACCCCGGAATGGAGTCAGGAAGAACGGTTGCGCGGTGAGAAGGAAACCTTAGGTATTTATCTGAGCGGCCATCCGCTGGAGCGAATCGCTGATGAGTTGACCGCCTTGGGCGTGGCCCGCTTAGGCAGCCTGGCCGGGGGCAACAGTGTTTTGCGCCGGAGCAATGACCGGTCGCTATTGATTGCCGGGCTGGTCGTCAGCGTCCGTACCCGCAACGCTAACCGGGGTGGGCGGATCGCTTTCGTAACCCTGGATGATGGGACAGGCCGGCTGGAAATCCGCATTTTCCCGGAAGTGTATGAGCAACACCGGTCCTTGATTATCGAGGATGCCATTCTGCTGACGCAAGGAATGCTGAGCTGGGATGAGTTTAATCAGAGCACCCGCCTGAACGTTGAACGGGTGCTGGACTGGGATACGGCGCGCGCTGAGTATGCTCGCCGTGTGCTGTTGCGATTGGATGCGCAACAGTGCCAAGCGGGTGCGTTACGGCAACTAGCCAGCATTCTAGCCGAGTATCGCGCCGATGGCCGGTGCTCTGTCTGGATTGAATACACCGGCCCCCAGGCACGAGTAGAACTGGCTTTCGGTCAGAATTGGCGGGTCAAACCCAGCGAGGCATTGCTCAAACGGCTCCGGGAGTTAGCCGGTGCGGAGAATGTCACATTGCTCTATGACCGCTCGTCGGTCATTGATCATACTGCATCGTGATAGGGGAGCAATCTTGAATCCAATCGGGTCGACGTTGTATCCGTTCCTCCCAGGAGTAAGGTGATGGCAATATCCCACGAATTGCGCCGCCAGCAGCGTGAACTGCTGGACCAACTGGATGAACTGGAAGAGGCGGCCGCTGAATTGACCGCTCTGTTGGAGAACACGGTTGAGGGTGATGATGAGGAATTCGACGACCGGCATGAACGGCTGGCCTGGCTGCATCGTCAGCATGCCGGGGTGCTGGTAGTGCTTGGCGAGACGGAACGGGCGCTACTGGCGTTTGACGAATAACCGGCCCTTTTCCAGCGGGAGGACGGGAGTGAAGCTTTTAATCCAATCCCAATAGCCGCTCCTCTTCCCTTGCTGCCTGTTCCTGTTGCTGCAAGGCCCACATCTGCGCGTACATTCCGTTGTGTTGTAGCAGTTCACGGTGAGTGCCTTGTTCTCGAACCTGGCCATGCTCTAGCACCAGGATTTGATCAGCGTCGACGATGGTCGACAGCCGGTGAGCGATGACCAGCGTGGTATGATCCATGGCGACTGCGCGTAAGGCCTGTAAAATAGCCTGTTCGGATTTGCTATCCAACGCTGAGGTGGCTTCGTCGAAAATCAGAATGCGTGGCCGTTTAAGAATAGCCCGGGCAATCGCCACTCGCTGCTTCTCACCGCCGGATAGTTTCAAACCGCGTTCACCGACGACTGTATCGTAACCAGCGGGCAGCGCAGCGATGAAATCATGCAATTGCGCCATATGGGCGGCGTCAGCGATTTCTTGATAGCTGGCTTCAGGCCGGGCATAGGCCAGGTTGTAATACAACGTATCGTTGAACAGCACTGTGTCCTGTGGGACGATGCCAATGGCGGCCCGCAAACTTTGCTGGGTCACAGCGCTGATGTCCTGGCCATCAATCAGGATGTGTCCATCGTTCACATCGTAAAACCGGAACAGTAACCGCGCCAAGGTCGATTTCCCCGCCCCGCTGGCTCCAACCACGGCTAATTTGCAGCCAGGCGGCACGGTAAAGCTGACCCCGAACAGAATTTGCCGGTCCGGCTGGTAGCCGAAACTGACGTTTTCAAAATGCAACTCCCCTTGTGTTACCTGCAATTTATCCGCGGTTGGCGCGTCGCGGATCTCCGGAGTTCGTTCAAACAGGTGGATTAGATCGTCCATGTCGGCTAGCGCGTACTTGATTTGCCGGTAGACGATGCCGAGAAAATTTAACGGAATGAACAATTGCAGCAACAGGGCGTTGACCAGCACCAGATCGCCCAGGGTTAATTGCCCGGCCGCGACTTGATTGGCAGCGACGAACAGGATCAGCGTCACGCCAACGGCAATGATCGCGCCTTGCCCGAAATTGAGCGCCGACATCGAGGTTTGGCTGCGTACCGCGCTGTTTTCCCAACCGGCCAGGGTGGTGTCGCAGCGGCGCAATTCCCAATCCTCATTGCCGAAGTATTTGACTGTTTCGTAATTGATCAGGCTATCAAGGGCTTCATTATTGGCCTGCGATTCCAGCCGGTTCATTAAATGCCGGTGCTCCATTCGCCAATTGGTGATTGCCAGAGTGAAGGTGACGTAGGTAACGACGCTACCAAATACGATCAGAGTGAAGATGGGCGGATAACGGCCCAATAACAACACTGCCGCCAGCAGGAATTCCACCAGCACTGGCAAAATGCTGAAGGCTAGATAGTTGAGCAGGGTGCTCAGGCTGCGTGCGCCTCGCTCCAAATCGCGGCTGATGGCGCCCGTCTTGCGTTCCAAGTGGAAGCGCAGCGACAGATTATGCAGATGGGCCAGGGTGCGCACGGTCAATCGGCGCATGGCCCGGTAGCGAACCCGGGCAAATAACACATCGCGCAACTCACTGAACAACGCATTGCCCAGTTTCAACGCCCCATAAGCCAGCAACAGTGTTGCCGGCAGGGCAATGACCGCCTGCTGGCGGGCATCCAGGTGGTCGACGATTTGCTTAAGCACGAGTGGCACCCCAATATTGGCGACCTTGGCCAGTACCAGGCAGCCAAGGGCGAGTAGCACGCGGCCCCGGTACTCCCAGAGATAGGGTAATAATGCCCAGAGATTGGCCCAGTCGCGGCGTTCATGATGCGGGGTTTCGGTGTAGCGGAGATCGGGGCGCATGGCAGAACTGCTCGTTTGAAATAAAGAAGGGCCACCCGTTAGGGATGGCCCTTTTATTAGAAAATACCGGCAATTCGCAGGTTTATTTTGGCTCAGCTGGGGCCAGGCTGGCTTCTGCGGGTGCGGTAGCTTCTGCGGATGCTGGCGCAGAGGCCGCCGCTGGCGCTTCGACTTTGATACCCGATTCGCCCAGCATGTAAGCGATAGAATCGTGGATATTTGCTTCGGTCAGCGACGGATCGCCGCCCTTAGCCGGCATGGCGCGGATGCCATTGATCGCATGATTGACCAAAGTGTCCATGCCTTGTGCAAAACGGGGTTCCCAGGCCGCTTTATCCCCCGTTTTGGGTGCGCCTAGCGTGCCCGCAACATGACAAGCTGCACAGACCTTGTCATAGACTTGCTTGCCAGATAATTGCACCGCAACGGCTGGCTTGGGTGTTTCAAACGAAACCTGGCTGACCGGTTTGATACGTTCAAGGATGGCTGCCTGCTTCCGCGAACCATCATCGGGAGGGACATTATCAATGACGCCAATGAGCGAGGCGCCCATGAATAGAACGGCTGCTAGCAATACTAATGCCGAGATTAAAGTGACGGTTGTGGTCACAACAGAGTTATCGACTTGCGAATTCACACTCTTACCTCACTGAACGCATTTTCAACCTGCACATCCCTGGATGCATCGCGGCAGACCCGATGTCGATGGCTCCCGTCGCCGGGTGCGAGTCTTTGCGTAGGCACTGTGGGTAGGAAGGTTTTGATTTGGGCTTGTTATCTTGTAGTTTGGGCAAGGCCAGACGCGCTAATAATAACGTTATTTGACTTTATCTGGAAATCCAGTATTTCGGCATGGGTTTACTGGAGTTTGACGATGCTAGCCTCGTTGAGGACGCTGGATAAATATTTATCAAAGCACTGGACGGGAACTTGTGATCGCAGGTATCCTAACCTTCTTATACCCAACGCGCCCGTAGCTCAGTTGGATAGAGCGTCGGCCTCCGGAGCCGAAGGTCGTGAGTTCAAGTCTCGCCGGGCGTGCCAAACTTCCCAATTTTACATCAGCCTATCATCATGAGGTTTTGCCAATGAGAATGATTGGACTCTTGGCTATCGGGTTGGTGGTCGCTATTTCGTTCGGTTGTGCGGCCAGTGACATGGCGGATGATCCAAAATCCATGGAACCCAATATGACCGCAGATCTGGGTCTGGGTGATTCTGCTGATTCCATTCTCTCGAAATATGGAAAGCCTCTTTATAAGAAAGGACGTATGGATACAGAAGGGAAGAAGATTGAAGATTGGTTTTATGCGAATGCGGTGCTGTCTTTCAAGGACGGCAATCTGAATTCTTTCAAACCAAAATAAACACACGCGCTCTCCTTCTCTGCACCGGCATCAAGAGCCACACCGGTAACGGGTCTCGCCGGCATAGTATTCTGGAAAGCCGACGGCTGCTTTCAGCGCTTCGAAGTCCAGTACCTCAGGTGATTGACCCTCCTGCATTTGCGCTAGCGCGGTGCGCATGGCCTTGATTGACACGTTTAGCAAAGTCAGCGGATAGACAGCGATTTGATAGCCAATCGCTTGCAGTTGTTTGGGCGGTAACACCGGCGTCTTGCCAAACTCGATCAGGTTGGCCATTTTAGGGCCGGGAACTTCACTGCAATAGCGGCGCATTTCCACCTCACTTTCCGGGGCTTCCAGAAAAGTGATGTCGGCGCCTATCTCAGCAAAAGCACGGCATCGGGCAATGGCCTCATCCAGATCATTTGTGGCGCGAGCATCGGTGCGCGCCATGATCAGGATATCGCTTCCTTCATTGCGAGTGTCTACCGCTGCTTGCAGGCGCATCAATGCCTCTTCGCGAGGAACCACGGCTTTACCTTGGGTGTGTCCGCAACGTTTGGGCATCACTTGGTCCTCAATCATCACGCAAGCAAAACCGGCGCGGGCATAGCCTTGCACCGTGCGCTTAACATTGAGCGGGTTGCCGAAGCCGGTATCACCATCGCCGATGATCGGGATGGAAACGGCGCTGCAGAGACTGCGGCCCTGATCAACCATTTCTCCATAGGAAATCAGGCCGGTATCAGGTAAGCCAAGCCGAGCGGCAGAGACTGCAAAACCGCTCATGAAAGCCAGTGGAAAACCTGCCTGTTCGATCAGCGTGGCTGATAGAGCATCGTGACAACCCGGCATTAGCAGCAAGCCGGGTTGGGCTAACAGAGTGCGTAATTGGTCAGCGGGAGTAGGCATTGAGTTCTCCTGAAGTTATAAGGGGATGTGCGTTGTAAAAAATCCCCTCTCTATGAAAGAGGGGATGGGGACTGCTTTTTTAATGATTTGAATGCCAAAAAGCTGTATAAAAACGCCTCTTAGGCGGTTTCCTGGCAGAATTGTAGAAGATCACTGCGTTTGCAACAGCACTGGCGAGGCGACCTTAACGGCCAGCCGCTGTTCGACATATCGGGGTGCTTCATGGACTATGGAACAGAAACGTGCCTAACTCGAACGAGGAGGAGGCTTTGGGATTAAATCCCACTGACCGGGGACAGGGCGGCAGTAAGATCTCGCTCCATGCCGATGATCAAAACGGGAAACCTCTCGGCGTCACCTGTGCGCGTACAAAGGTCCATGACAGCCGAATGATGTCCTCCATCATGGCCGCCAATGTCCCTATCACCGTCTGAACCGGCTAGAGCAGCCGCAGTACCGATGCTTGAATAAAGGATATGACTACTCGCGTGTCGAAAAAGAATTCGAAGCTCAATTACATATCCCTATGTTTGAAAAAGACAAGGTATGTGTTGGATATCTTCTAAATAACCAGATAGCCTGATAGGTAATAAGCCACTCAGTCTTGTTCAGCCCTCGGCTAAGGCTTTCTCAATCCGATTCATCCAGATCAATGCTTCATCCTGGGTCAATAGCAGAATTTGTACTTGGTTGCGGAAATCCTGCCATGATTTTTCAACGTACTCACCGAAATTGTCTACAGAAACTACGATCCAGCTCACCGGTGAGCCGGTGAGCTGGGTATTCTGCATGGATTTTGTCCCTTGTTGCAGGAACAGTAAATACGTGTCCAGCGATCGACGGACTGAGCCAATTGCAGCGATGTTTATCAACCCGTTAATACGCAAAGCACACTGCCAAGCCAGTAGATTCACCGCTTGTTGACGTTCGAGCATTCTATCGGTATTCATCATCCAATCCTCACTGCGTTTTCTTGTTGTGCATCGCAACATAATTTATCGAAACCGTCAAGCAACATCGGTTTGGGCGGCTGTGGTAACGGGTAAAGGTCAGTGCTGCGATCCCTGATCGCTAGCTGTATCGCATGGCAGCTAGATGTTCAAACTGCTACAGGTGCTTTAATCGCTGGATGATGCTGGTAGCCAATGATAGCGAAATCCTCATACTGATAATCAAACAGCGAATCCGGCCGCCGGTGGATCATTAATTGCGGTGCCGGGTATGGCTCGCGACTGAGTTGCAAATGAACCTGCTCCAGATGATTCGAGTACAGATGACAATCGCCACCGGTCCAGATGAATTCACCAACCGTTAAATCTGTTTGCTGGGCAACTAGATGGGTTAGCAATGCATAACTGGCAATATTGAACGGTACTCCCAAAAACAGGTCAGCGCTGCGCTGGTAGAGCTGGCAGGATAACGCACCGTTGGTGACATGGAACTGGAATAACAGATGACAGGGCGGTAGCCGCATTTGTTCAAGCTCTCCGACGTTCCAAGCGGAGACAACGATCCGCCGTGAATCCGGGTCACGACGCAGTCGTTCGATTGCATCAGCCAATTGGTCAATGCAACGCCCATCAGCGGTTCGCCAAGCGCGCCACTGCTGGCCGTAAATAGGTCCGAGATTGCCGTTTTGATCGGCCCACTCATCCCAGATCGTCACACCATGCTCGTGCAAGTAATCAATATTGCTATCGCCGCGCAAAAACCACAGCAGTTCATAAATGATCGAGCGCAGGTGCAGCTTTTTAGTCGTGACTAATGGAAAGCCAGTGCGAAGATCGAAACGGAGCTGAGCGCCAAACCAGCTCAGTGTTCCAACCCCGGTTCGATCTTGTTTACGGACCCCTTCATTTAGTACCTGCTGCAATAAGTCCAGATATCCTTTCATCGTCAGAGATCTCGATCATCTGCTTTCCTAGCAAGACAGTGGAATTTTATGGTGCAATGCAATATAGTCATCTCTATCCCATGATCATGAATAATAAAGTGACCACATAAGCAGGCCACAGGGTAACGCATGACTGTCAAAGCAACGTCCTCAATTCAGGTAATTACCCGATTAACTCTCATCCTGGATGCTATGGCCGCGCATGATGAGCCTGTCAGTCTCAAAACGCTGTCTAAGGCTACAGGCCTGCATCCCTCAACCACCTTCCGGATTTTGGCTTCTCTGACTGAACATGGTTTCGTAGAACGCAGCACAACAAGCCGTTACCGTTTAGGCATTCGATTGTTGCAACTGGGTAACCGGGTGCATGGGCAGATGATCGATCAGCATTCGGGCATCCATTCATTCTCCGCCGCACTTGATGAATTGAATGAAGCGAACGGCTGAGGCGCATCTGGCCGCGCCTTTACCCGGCGCCTGGCAATTCCACAATAAACGTAGCGCCCTGCCCAGGCTCGCTCTCTACCCAGATGCGTCCATTATGGTGTTCGACAATCTTTTGACTGATAGGTAACCCCAAGCCGGTACCTTTGGGTTTGCCAGCGAGTGCGTTGCTCACCTGATGAAATTTCTCAAAGATCAGCTTGTGTTGATCAGAGGTAATACCCGGACCATTGTCGAGGACCTCGATGCGCCAGCGATTCATTAAACTCGGTTGTAAACGAATAGTGACTTCACCACTCTGTTCCGGGCAGAATTTCACCGCGTTCGATAGCAGATTGATAATGACCTGGGTTAAGCGATCGTGGTCGCCATCGATGATTACGGGAACATCCCCCAGATCCTCATGCAGCGCCACCGCTTTGTCGCAAAACAATTGGCTGGTGGAATTGATGGCATCTTGAATCAATGTACGAAGATCGACTTCGTCGACATGCCAGTCGATTCGGCCAGAATCAATCTTAGCCATATCCAGCACCTGATTGATCAATCGGGTGAGTCGCTCGCTTTCCTTGACAATAATACTCAGGAACTTGCTGCGTTGCTCAACTTCCATGTCAGGGTTAGCCAGGAGGATTTCTGAGAAAGCGCGGATTGAAGTCAGAGGAGTGCGTAGTTCATGGGTCACGGTGGAGATGAATTCGTCCTTAAGGCGGTCGAGTTCTCGCAAGCGGTTATTCGCTTCACGCAGTTCAGCAGAGGTGGCTTCCAGTTCATGGGACTTTTGTTCCAGCCGGCGGCTGTATTCGAGGACCTGTGTGCTCTCATCAAGGATCGTCATGACCTCTTCAATGCTGAGCACTTCGCCCATGACAATCGACGAGATCATCACCCGTGCAGACGCGGCGCCAATCGCTCCAGCCAGCAATCGCTCGGTGTAATGAATCAGCCGGGAATCCGCTTGCAATGGATAACCACTATGGTCATGGGCATAACGGTCGAAGGCCTCAGTCGCGCGTTGAGGGCCAAGAAACCGGGCCAGCAGATCATACAGCTCGGCTGTTTCTACCACACCCCGCCATAGCAGCGAATCACCGTCGTGGCGTTCACGTTTGAAGATATCAACGAACTGGCTGCCCTGTACTTGTTCGAGGGGATCTGGCTGGCTCAGCATTGAACCGAACACCAACCCGCCAATGTTAAGCAGCATGCTCCAGAACACTGAATGCATGTAGGGATCGAGATTCTCAAGACCAAATAGGGCATAAGGTTTGAGCAGCTCTAGGCCAAATGGGCCAATGTTGACGAAATCAGCGCCGATCCAACCGGAGCGGGCCATGGCCGGCAGAAGCAGGGTATAGGCCCAGACTAGAAATCCCGCGCTCAATCCAATCAGCGCTCCTCGCCGGTTAGCACGCTTCCAGTACAAGCCAATCAGGATGGGCGGTGCGAACTGGGCGGCGGCGGCGAAAGAAACCAGGCCGCTGGCGACCAGCGCATAGGATTCGCCAACAAACCGGAAATACAAGTACCCCAGCAGGATCAAGATCACGATGCCGGCACGCCGGATGCCCAGAAGTAGACCGGACCAGTCAGATCGTCTTGCCAGCCATCGCGGGTTAGCGCGCAGCAAGATCGGCATGACCAGATCATTGCAAACCATGGTGGACAGCGTGACAGTTTCAAACATGATCATGCTGGCGGCCGCTGACAATCCGCCCAGAAACACCAGCAGTGCCAGCATTGGCATCTGCTCAGCCATCGGCAGCGCTAGTACGAAGGTGTCTGCATCCACGCTGCCATTGCTGAACACTAAGCGCCCGCCCAAGGCAATAGGTAACACAAACAGGTTAATGGCGAACAGATAGAGAGGAAATAACCAGATCGCCTTGCGGATATGTGTCTCGTTGACATTTTCCACTACCAGCACCTGGAATTGCCGAGGCAGAAACAGAAATGCCATCATTGACAGGAAGGTTAATGACAACCAGCCGCCATAACCGCCGGGTACCACTTCAAAGCGCAGCAACGGCGCTAGATCTGGGTGTGCCGCCGCCTGCTGGAACAGATCGCCAGGACCGTCGAACAGCAGGAAAGTTACTACGACGCCCACCAGCATGAAGGCTAGCAGTTTAAAAAGGGATTCGAAGGCGACCGCTGCTACCATCCCTTCGTGGCGCTCAGTGTTGTCGATGTGGCGGGTGCCAAACAGAATAGTGAACACGCTCAGCACCAGGGCCACGTAGAACGTGGTATCCATCCAAACCGGATGTTGCGTGGACACCGCTAGCCGGCTCACCTCCGGATATTGGCGCAGCAGGCTGAAACTGGCGGCAATGGCTTTCAGTTGAATCGAGATATAGGGCAGGATGCCGAGCATCACAATCAGCGTCACCATCCCAGCCAGCAGACCGCTTTTCCCGTAGCGGGAACCGATGAAATCAGCGATGGAGGTGATGCGATGCGCTTTGGTAATGCGTACGATGCGCCGTAGCACGAACCAGAACAACACTGCCATTAGCGTTGGTCCCAGATAGACCGGCAGGAAATCCACCCCGCTGACCGCCGCCAATCCGACACTGCCGTAAAATGTCCAGGCAGTACAATAGATTGCTAGCGAGAGTGTATAAATATAGGGATTGGCAATGATCGAGCGGCCAGTATCGGCACGTTGGTCGCCATAATAGGCGATACCGAATAGCACGCCCATGTAAGCGAAGGCGCTGGCGAGGATGATACTGTCGCTCATCATTCAAGAAGACTCCGGCGGGTCCTGCGCATCAGAAGCGCCACCTGGTCGAGAGAAACCCTGAGTGCGGGTCGCGCCAGACTTGGTGGATTCGGTGGGTTCCCGGATTTCTGAGCGTTGTACTACCAGGATCAATAGCACAATCAGTACGAACCAAATCAGATAGAGATAAAAATACAGTAACGGAATACCGAATGGCGCCCATGACCGGTCGAACAAATCCAGCACTGGATAATTGATCGCCAGAGCACCGCAGATGAATAGAATCGTGATGTATTCCCGGGATTGCTGCCGCATTGGACTAGGGATTAGTAGTGAGTGTTAAGGGGTTAGAAGTTTGCTTGGGTCTTGCGGATCTCCACCATCTTATCAGAGGCCTCCAGCGCTTGGCCGAGAGTCTTGACGCCTTGTGCTTCCAATAAATCGAGCAGCTTGAGAAAAACCTGTGCGGTGACTAGCGAGTCACCCAGGGCAGTATGGCGGTCATGCACGTCTACTCCCAGGCGATCGGCAATGGCATCCAGGTTATGGTCGTCGGTGTAGTCATGCAAGTAACCGGATAACAACAAAGTATCCAGTACCGGATTGCCGAAATAAATGCCAGCTTTCCGCTCTTTCATCTTAAGGAACTTCATATCAAAGGCAGCGTTGTGGGCAACCAGTACCGTTTGGTCGTCACCAACGAATTTGCGGAATTGCGGCAATATCACATCGATACCCGCCTTATCCTTGATCATGTCATCGGTAATGCCGTGAAAACGAATCGAGGCTTTGGGAATCGGCCGGCCGGGGTTGACCAACTGATCGAAGCTCTCGCCGGCCAGCAGCCGGCGGTTGACAATGCGTACTCCGGCGATCTGGATAATTTCATCCCCCTTGGAAGGTGCCAAACCAGTGGTTTCGGTATCGAATACCACGTAAGTGAGCGCACTCAGCGGGTAGTTGAGCAGCTCACCCCATTCCTCGCGGTGTTGGGCTAGGGAGAAATCATAGAATTCAGGCCGTTCCGGCAAGTTTTCTGGCGGCTCTTTCCATTGGCGCGTCGAATTTGGCAGCGGCAAACGCAGCAAGGCATATCCAGGCCGGCGGTGGGACTGGCTCCAGATATCGCTGTTGTGCCGGCGCAGGATTTCGCCTACGGTCGTTGCGCCCACGAGATCCTGCACATGTTCACTGAGCCAGCCTTCTAAATGATCGGCAGACAGCGGCTCTCCCGGCCAGATGATGTCCAGGTAGACATGCCGGTTGCCCAATAAACATTCGATCTCAAAGGTTGAGCTGATCCCATGAGTGTGCAAGTGATTGAGAGTGTGTTCTAGCAACAGCATGATCGAGTGGTTGTCGACATTGAGCCATAGGGGCATGCCTACCATCTTCACGTGGAGGTCCGTGCGCTTGCTCATATGGTGGATCACACTGCCAATTAAGTCTGCAGAATAGACATCGTTCATTGGCCAGCGGTTGGCGTATAGCGTACGCAGTTCGAGAGCCAGTTCCTGCAAACGTTGGCTGAGCTGTTCGCTTTCTTCAACGATCACTCGCTGGAAGGTTTCACGCTGCGGCTGATCCATACCCGCGAAGTTCATGATCATTTCCGCTGCCGCTCGCAGATTGGCCAATGGCCGGCGCAAGTCCTCGGTGCGAGTCTTGAGCAGGAAGCGATCAACCTGTTGCGTGACATCACGGAAGGTGATGACGAAGGCCGATGTGCGGTCCATGGCGCTTGGCAACAGGCTCATCCGGCAGTGGAGCAGGGTCCCATCATCTACTGTTGCACAGACAAATTCGGCATCGCTGGCTGGTTTGCCTTCCCCATTGCTCTGTTGGCGGTAATGTAGCAGTTGCAGGGTGCTTTCGATGGGAGCGCGGGTCCACAGAGCATAGAGGGAGCGGCCTAAGCCTAGCATCTCGCGGTTGGGCAGCAGTTTCGCTGCCGCTGCGTTGTAGAGCAGGATGCGCGCGTCGCCATCGCAAACCAGCACGCCTTCTGATAATTCGCGCAAGACAGTTTCCAAGCGGGCTTTCTGCTCTTCGATCTCTTGGGTGCCCGTCGCGGCGGCGGCAGCAGCTTCGCGACGAGCTTTATGCAGAGCCTCGCCCAGTTCCAGCAGCATGGTGGGGAATTCGCCCAGCCAATGTTGTTTGGGCAGTTCCAGCATGTAACCGGGATTGCTGCGAGTGATGATCCGTGCACCGCGCGCCAGGGCGCCTAAGGGAATGAAACAGTGCCAGTCGAGGAGCGACCAGACTACCGTGGTGCCGCTGATAATAGCGAACGCAGCCAGAACCACCCAAAGCAGCAGCAACTCACGCTCGTCAGTTTCCGGAATCGTCTGGAAAATCTGCCAACCGATCCAAAGTAGCGAGACCAGCGTCAGTACCGCTGGAATCAGCCACAACAGCCAGAGCCGGGTCCGGTAGCGCATGATGGTTCAGTCCGTTTCAGCGAGCAACTCACGAACCCGCTCCACCACCTCCTGAGTCGAGAAAGGTTTTGTGATGTAGTCATCCGCACCCAATGCTAATCCCTTTTCTTTTTCGACCTCACGTCCTTTGGCAGTTAGCATGATAATGCGAACACCAGCCCAGTCTGGATTGGCGCGAATCGCCTGACAGACTTCATAGCCATTCTTGCGAGGCATCATCACATCAAGCAACACCAGATCTGGCGGGTCGGCAAAGATAGCAGCCAGTGCCGCTTCGCCATCTGAGGCAGTCCGCACTTGGAAGCCCGCTTGCTTCATCAAAAACTCCAAGGACAGAACGATATTCGGTTCATCGTCCACCACTAGAATTTTGTTAGCCATATCCACTCTCCCGGTCAGCGGGTTTACTCGCTCGGGCGATATTATGCGGGTTTATCAGTACTGCTGTGTACCGTGTCTTTCTCACGCGGTTCCTGCGAGGAGTCGGTTTTGCGGTCTGCCACATCTTTGGCTGCAGTTGCCATATTCCCGCCGCTGGCCTTGGCGACCGCCTCCCAGAATTTCTGCACCATTTCCATCGAATGAAATTGAGTGGGTAACAACGGCTTGAATAAGCTCAGTGCGTCGAAGTTGATCGCACCGCGCTGCACGTTGTCACGGATCGTCTGCAAAATATCGTCGTGCAGAGGCTGAATGTTTGGCAGACCCAGAAACTCGCGCATTTCGTGGGCAGTGGCTTCAACGCTGACATTGACTTTCATCGAAAAAATCCTTGTACTTCAGGACTACAGATTTGACCACTGGCGCTGAGGCCGGGCCGCGAAATTTAAGGAATCGCCTAACCAATCAAGAATAGCAGGAATGACGCAGGTCTTGTGCGTCAGGTCGTGCTGCATGTTTCAAGCGAGGTGAAACTAATAGAAATCACTATTTCGGGCAACTACTCGCCAGTATTCTGGCGAGATGAGCGGCGTTTGAGATGAATCAACAGCAGGGAAACTGCAGCAGGAGTTACTCCCGGAACGCGACCGGCCTGGCCCAAGGTCTGGGGCCGATGGCGGTCTAGCTTCTCTCGCACTTCCCGCGATAGACCATGAACTGCGGTATAGTCCAAATCGGCCGGAAGCACCAGCTCTTCATGACGGCGCTGCCGTTCGATCTCTTCGCGTTGCCGCTCGATGTAGCCGGCATACTTGGCTTGAATTTCCACCTGCTCGGCGACCTGGGGATCGGCGACGCTGGGACCGATGCCGGGTAGGCGCATTAATCCCGCATAACTGACTTCGGGCCGGCGTAGTAGCTCCGCAGCGCGACTTTCCCTCGCCAGCGGGCCTTGTAAGACCTGTTGTATGTCATTTTCAGTAAGTTGGCCCGGACGCACCCATAATGCACGTAACCGCTGATTTTCTTGCTCAATCGCTTCACGTTTGGTTTCGAATGCCTGCCAGCGTTCATCATCGACCAGTCCCAGCCGGCGTCCTATTTCAGTCAGACGCAAGTCGGCATTGTCCTCACGCAACAACAAGCGGTGTTCGGCGCGACTGGTAAACATCCGGTAGGGTTCCGTAGCGCCCCGGGTGACGAGATCATCGATCAAGACGCCGAGATAAGCCTCATCGCGATTCGGCCACCATGGCGCTTCAGCGCGGACATACCGTCCAGCATTAATCCCGGCTAGCAAGCCTTGCGCAGCGGCTTCCTCATAACCCGTGGTGCCATTAATCTGCCCGGCGAAGAACAAACCTTGAACGGAGCGGGTTTGCAAAGAGTAGTCGAGATCACGCGGATCGAAAAAATCATATTCAATCGCATAGCCAGGCCGGGTGATATGGGCATTCTCTAAGCCTTTCATCGAACGCACCAGTTGATATTGAATGTCAAACGGCAGGCTGGTGGAGATGCCATTGGGATAAAATTCGTGAGTCTGCAAACCTTCCGGCTCTAGAAAAATCTGATGGGAGTTCTTGCTGGCAAAGCGGTGAATTTTGTCCTCAATCGATGGGCAATAGCGTGGGCCAATACCTTCAATCACCCCGGTGTACATCGGCGAGCGATCCAGACCGCTGCGAATGATGTCATGGGTTCGTTCATTGGTATGAGTGATCCAGCAGGAGATCTGCTGCGGGTGTTCAGCAACCGAGCCAAGATAAGAAAACACGGGACAGGGTTCATCGCCGGGCTGTTCAGTCAATTGTGTGAAATCAATGCTGAGCCCATCTAGCCGGGGTGGAGTACCCGTTTTGAGCCGGCCTGCACGCAAGGGTAATTCCCGCAAGCGTGCTGCTAAAGCGTTAGAAGGAGGGTCGCCGGCCCGGCCACCTTCGTAATTTGTCAGCCCGACATGAATGCGCCCGGCCAGAAACGTGCCTGCGGTTAGCACTACTGCCCTTGCGGCGAAACGGATGCCTGTTTGGGTGATAACTCCGGTAACCCGGCTGCCTTCGACGATCAGATCAGCGGCGGCCTGCTGAAATACCCGCAGATGAGGTTGGTTTTCAATCAGCATTCGTACGGCTGACCGGTAGAGCGCCCGATCGGCCTGGCAACGGGTAGCACGTACCGCAGGTCCTTTGCGGCTGTTCAGAATACGGAATTGAATGCCTGCCTGGTCGGCAGCCCGTGCCATAACGCCGCCGAGCGCATCAACTTCCTTGACCAGATGACCTTTACCAATACCACCAATCGCTGGGTTACAACTCATGGCGCCTACAGTTTCGATTGTATGGGTTAGCAGCAGAGTGTTTAGACCCATGCGCGCCGTGGCCATGCACGCTTCCGTACCTGCGTGGCCACCACCAATCACGATTACATCAAAAGTTTCAGAATAGTGCATGAGATGAATAATGTAGGAATGAGAGTAAAGATTAGGATGTTAAGTTTGTTAATGCCTAAAAGGAATAAATATATAGATATCTATTTCTTTTGGATTTATAAGTACCCTGCTAAATTCTACAGCTAAACAGTCAGACATTCCGGCTCTTATTTTTCCAACCTGCCATCATGACAAGGAACCCTAAGATGAATCCGGCACAGACGCAGACTCTTTATCAACAGCCCGTCGATCAGCCGTGGTTCGATCTGGAAGCGATGAACCGTGAATTGGAAGCGGTGTCTGCCGAGCAGCGTGTGGCATGGGCGTTGGAAAATTTTTCCAGCCGGATCGTAATGACCTCCAGCTTTGGCGCACAGTCAGCGGTCTGTTTGCATATGGTCACCCAGCAATGGCCGGAAATTCCCGTTTTACTGGTCGATACCGGTTATCTGTTCCCGGAGACCTACCATTTTATTGACGAGTTGACCGAACGGTTGTCCCTTAATCTCCATATTCACCGCGCCCAATACAGCCCGGCTTGGCAAGAGGCTCGTTACGGCAAGCTCTGGGAGCAGGGGGTAGAGGGGATCAATCGCTACAACCAGTTGAACAAAGTTGAACCGATGCAACGAGCGCTTCGCGATCTTGGTGTGGGAGCTTGGATTTCCGGTTTGCGGCGGCAGCAAGCCAAGAGCCGTCAGCATCTCGATGTACTGTTATGGCGTAATGGCCGCTGCAAAATTCACCCGGTGATCGATTGGACTGATCGCGACATTTACCGCTACCTTAGCAAATACGAACTGCCTTATCACCCGCTCTGGGAGCAAGGTTATGTCTCTATCGGTGATGTACATACTAGCCATCGGTTAGTGGATGGCATGAGCCCGGAAGATACCCGTTTTTTTGGTCTCAAACGCGAGTGCGGTTTGCACGAGCACGTTTAAGGCTAGAAAGGGTTATTTATTATAGGCTGCATCGTATTCGAGAATCTTCCGGAAATCGGCAGCCATAATTTCCGGTTTGTCGTCGGTAAAGACCGCGCGCAATCGAATCTGCGGATCGATAAGCATCACAGTTGATGAATGATCAACCGTGTAATTCCCTTCTGGCGCATCAGGAATCTTGTAATAAACGCCGAACTGCCGGGCCAGCCCAGCCAATTGTTCCGGCGTCCCCGTAGCACCTTGAAACCGAGGGTTGAAATAAGCTGCATACTGTCCCAAACGTTCGGGTGTATCCCGGTCCGGGTCAACGGAAATCAACAGGTAAGCATTATTTTGATCCAGATTTTCTTGCGCCAGGATCTTCTGCGTTTTATTCAGTTCCAGTAACGCTAAGGGACAGACATCCGGGCAAAATGTGTAACCAAAATATAGAAAAGTCCACTTTCCACGCCAGCGTTCCTTATTGAACTGTTGCCCATTCTGGTCGATCAGTGTGAAATCTTCGACCGGTTTGGGAGGCACCAAGAAGATACCGGCAATAGCCGGTGGTTCAATACGATTAGGGATGAATTCGAAGTTCAGCCATAAACCTAGGCCGAACGCTAGTATTCCTGCCGACAGCACCAGCAGCATTTTTCTGCGGGGCGTGAGGGGTCGGGTAGTAATGTCAAAACGGCCTTTTGCGTTCAAGGGTTGCATTGTGCGCTAATCGGAGTGGTGGTGATGAGCATGGCCGCTGCCGGGAGCCGTTCCTGCATCCTTCCCGCGCACCATAACTTGAACCAGGATTGTGCCAGCGTTCTCGAAACGCAAGGTCAGCGGAAAAGTTTGGCCTGCGGTCAAGGGTTGCTTCAGACCGATTAACATGATGTGAAACCCCCCCGGTTGCAGCATTGTGGATTGACCGGGAGCTACTTCAATCATTTCGACCTTACGCATTTTAGCGACGTGGTTCTCCATGAGATGGGTATGCAGCTCAATGGTTTCTGCCACCTCGCTTGAACCTTCCAACAAGCGGTCAGCCGCTGGCCCCGTATTGGTCAGCATCATGTACGCAGCACCATTGGTGACGGCCGGAGGACTTTCGCGCGCCCAAGGTCCGGTAATTTGGATGGTCCCTGGTTCAGCGGCTAGAACGGGCATTCCCAAGATGAGGCAAAAAATCAAGAATAATCGAGTCATTATTTTCATTGAATTGCTGCTCAAGATAACGTTATCTGTAAGTTAGATTAAAATCATACCGGGTTTTCTGAAAAAAATCCGGATTCAAGGCACCCTATGTCTGGCCGGCTTTCCGGTGCCGCTTCCGGAAAAGATTTAAAGATAATAATGGGTGTGTCAGACAATACGGCAATACGGGCTTGGGACAGAGAAATCAGCTCAACAGAATCAGCAGCCAGACCACGGCAGCGTTTAGCAAGGCCATAAACACCGCTGCTGAGCCGATATCCTTGGCGCGACCAGACAGTTCATGATGCTCTGGGCCGATACGATCGATGGCAGCTTCGATACCGGTGTTGAGTAATTCGACGATCACGATCAGCAACAGGCTGCCGATGAGCAGCGATCGCTCCACTGCATTATTGCCGAGCCATAGCGCTAATGGCGTCATAATCGCGCAAAGCAATCCTTCTTGGCGGAATGCTTCCTCATTGCGCCAGGCAGCTCTCAATCCAGCCCAGGAGTAGCCGGTCGCATTGACCAGCCGGCGCCAGCCAGTGTGTTGTTGGAAAGCCATGACTGCTCAGGACTCGCTGGCTGGATGCCAAGCCAGATCCATGTCGCGGGCGGCCCGTACCTCATCCAAACGGCGCACCGGTCGATGATGCGGGGCGCCCTTGACCAGATCGGGGCTGGTTTCCGCTTCCTGTTGAATTTGCCGCATCGCGGCGATGAAGCCATCCAGTTCCTCTTTGCACTCGGTTTCGGTGGGTTCGATCAGCAAGCACTCTGGCACTAGCATTGGAAAATATGTGGTTGGCGCGTGATAGCCGAGATCGAGCAATCGCTTAGCAAAGTCCATAGCGGTGATGCCCAGGGTCTTAGCCTGGCGCTTAAGGGTGATGATGAATTCATGGCTGGCTCGCCGTTGCGGGAAAGCAGGATCGAATCCAGCCTTCACCAGCTCTGCCATCAGGTAGTTGGCGTTCAAGGCCGAATAATCAGCAACCCGGCCCATGCCAGCCCGGCCTAGCATCCGGGCGTAAACATAGGCGCGTAAGATAACCCCGGCATTGCCCATAAACGCCGATAACGGGCCAATGCTCTGCTGGCAGTCAACCTCGCTGAGCCAGTGGTAATGCTCGCCTTTCTTAGCGGCCCGTGGTACCGGCAAGAAAGGTTCCAGCCGGGCGTTGGCCGCCACCGGTCCCGAGCCGGGACCGCCACCGCCGTGTGGGGTGGCAAAGGTTTTATGCAAATTCATGTGCATCACGTCAAAGCCCATGTCGCCGGGCCGGGCCTTGCCGAGAATAGCGTTGAGGTTGGCGCCGTCGTAGTAGAGCAGGCCGCCGGCATTGTGAACGATGGCAGCGATCTCGGTGATATGGCGCTCGAATACGCCTAGCGTCGAGGGATTAGTCAGCATCAGCCCGGCGGTTTGTGGCCCGGCCACTTGGCGCAAGGTGGCGAGATCAACATTGCCATGCACATCGGTGGGAATTTCCCGGACGGTGAAACCACACATGATGGCAGTGGCAGGATTGGTGCCATGCGCCGCGTCGGGAATCAGGATTTCCCGGCGCGCGTGATCGTTATGCGCGACATGATAGGCACGAATCATCGCTACCCCAGCAAACTCGCCCTGGGCGCCAGCCATGGGCGTCAGCGAGACCGCGTGCATCCCAGTCACTTCCCGCAGCATTTCCTGCAACTCATACAGGCAGGCTAGAAAACCTTGGCTGATGCTCTCCGGCGCCAGCGGGTGACGGTTCAGAAAACCGGGCAGCGAGGCCAGCCGGTGGCAGGCTCGCGGGTTGTACTTCATAGTGCAGGAACCGAGCGGGTAGAAATGGGTATCGATGGAGAAATTCTTCTGTGACAGACGGGTATAGTGACGCACGGCCTGAAGTTCTGAAACTTCTGGCAGGGGGGCGGGCTTAGTGCGGCGCAGATTGATCGGCAGGCCGGACAAGGCTTCGCTGGGAGCAGTGGCGGGGATAACACCTTGCCGGCCAGGCCGGGATTGGTCGAAAATTAGCATAGGGAGGTGTCCATTCAGGTTAGGAGAACATTTAATTCATTTGGCAAAGTTAGTAAAAAGTAATCGCTGTTCTCAATAGATATCAATCCATAATACCAAATCCCGATA
>ERZ761603.92-NODE-92-length-77169-cov-38.848756_pt1 | contig 77169 bp, 62 predicted proteins | sample MGYA00511879_ERZ761603 | MGnify/ENA primary metagenome ERZ761603 (study PRJEB28899, sample SAMN02850040) | bioreactor sludge metagenome | biome: EBPR Sludge; feature: EBPR Bioreactor; material: flocular biomat | place: Australia: Thorneside Wastwater Treatment Plant...
TACGAGATTACAAGGTGACTGGAGTTCAGACGTGTGCTCTTCCGATCTATCCTCACGCGGGCGGGCCTCGTTGACCGTCAGGTCACGGCCGGCGATGTTCTGGCCGTTGAGGGCCTCCATCGCGGCGCGGGCCTGGCCGTCGTCGTTCATCTCAACAAACCCGAACCCGCGGGGACGACCGGTCTCGCGGTCCATCACCAGGGTCGCCGACGACACTTCGCCGTGCGCCTCGAACATCTGGCGGAGCTCGGCCTCGGTCGTGCTGAACGGCAGGTTACCAACGTAAATCTTCATCGAACGCTTCCTACATTTCTGCCCGCGAGATCAGATACCGGTGCTTGGACTCGGGCAGGAGCGAAGCGTCGGCCGCAGAGACGCCTCCCGACTGCGGGAGGCCGATTCACTGACACCCAAGTCTAGCCCACTCCGACGACGAGTGCACTCGTTTTTTATTGAACCCCCTCAATAGGTTATTTTTCGTTCCGAGCCTCTTGCTTCGCGATCCGCGAGATATGGGCCGCGAACGACTCGTCCTCGCCACGCAGCAGTTCGGGGAGCGCTTCGCGGAAGTCCTTTCGGCGGCACCAATCCCGCATGTAGTCCTCCCAGGACTGCCACAGCCGGCGGGTCTGGGGGCTCATGCGCTCCTCCCAGACGAGGATGTACGACCGCTCGAAGAGCGCCACGAGAATGTTGAACAGGCCCTTCTTTCGCTCGAGTTGCTCCTCGCTGAGACCCGGGGGAATCTCGCGGCTGAGCAGACGCAAGTCGGCGTTGTCCATGACCAGCCTCATGAACTTGGTGTACTCGTCGCTGAGCCGCTGGTAGATCTCCTCCTCCTCGATCAGCCTTTGCTTGCGCTTGTCGAGGAGAAAGACGAAGATGGCAAAGGGCAGCCCGACCACCGTCACGACGTAGCTGAGCAGTTCCCAAGTCTCGAGCTTGAACATCGGGTTCCCCGGTCGGCCCGCCGCCCGAAGCGAGTGTACCCTGTCACACCGGCAATTGGGCCGGGATGGGAGCGATGCATGGCGCACGACCTGGCGGCGGTGTTCGGCGATCTCCGCGCTGTGCTCAGCAAGCACGCGGACCGGCTTATCGTCCAGACGGACCGACCCCACCCGAAAGGGAACTACTCGCTCAACTGCCCCGAGCCGGACGAAACGGGCAAGGCCCAGTTCTTCGCCTCGGTGATGAGCCAGACAACCAAGGTGGGCTTCTACTTCATGCCCATATCGACGCACCCGGCGCTGCTCGAGAAGCTGCCGCCGGAGCTCAAGACGCACCTGGACGGGAAGAGCTGCTTCCACTTCGTTCGGACGAATCCGGAATTGCTGTCGCACCTGGACACGATGATCCGTGACGGGCTCAGCACCTACGCCAAAGCTGGTTTCCTGGGCCCCAAGGCGGCCAAGGCCAAGCCCGCCGCGAAACCCGCGGCCAAGCCCGCGGCCAAGCCCGCGGCCAAGAAGGTCGCCAAAAAGGTCGGCGCGAAGCCCGCCGCGAAAAAGTCGGCCAAGAAGAAGTCCCGCTGAGCGCTCGTGCGGTGGCGCGACGCGGGGAACGGCGTTCGTCACTGCCGAACGAACCCGCCGAAAAACAACACGCCCCGGCCGAAAGGACCGGGGCGTGCGTGTTTACAGAGTCTGCGAGAGCGAAGGAATCGCTCAGCGACGGCGGCGGGCGGCGACGAGCCCGCCCAGGCCGAGCAGCGCGAGGGCGCTGGGGGCCGGAACGACCTCGCCCGTGAGCTGCAGGTCACGGTTGAAGGCGCCGTTCTCGAAGTAGGCAGTGACGCGGAACGTGCCGCCGCTGCTCGTCGAGCCGCCGTTGGCAGCGACGGTACCGATCTGCATGAGACGGAACTCGACCGAGCCGGTCAGGCCGGACAGACCGCTGAGGTCGATGATCGCGTTGACGAAGTTCCCGCCCGGAGCCTGGTTGAACGTGGTGAGGGCGGTGGCGAAGCCGTCGCCCGAGTAGAACAGGCCCATCGTGCCGGGGCCCTGGGCCGAGGAACGCGTGCCGATGTAGAGCTTGTCGAGGTTGACGGCAAAGCCCGAGTCAACCGTGAAGCCGAACGAGAAGAAGTCATCGGCGCCCTGGGTCCACCCGCTGGCGTTCATCGAGTTCGCGGCGCCGACGCCCGTGAGCCCGGCGCCGCGCGTCAGCGAGGCGGCCGTCACGTTGGTCGTGCCCGTGCCAGCGACCGACGCCTGCGTGCCGGGCTGGCCCGTGAGGTTGTACGAGGTGATGACACCGGCGTTGGCGGCCGAAGCGACGGCAACCACACCACACACTGCTGCACAGAACTTCATGGATTCCTCCTATCTCTGGATTGGCCTCGCCCTCGTTTCCGAGGGATGGAAAGTCCGCCGGTCTCTCGTCGGCGGGGCATCAGTGTACACCGCCGATAGCCGGGCCGCGACGGCAAGCACCCATCAAGACGAAAACTTCATGGTTCCAACAACTTACGACCAACCACGCCCGAAACCACTCACGAGTTATCGGTCGTCTCGTGGGCCCCGCAAGACGGACACGATTGCGTCGAGACCTCCCGCTCTCGCCCGCAGTAGGCGCACCAGCGGCGGCCCACTTCCGGTGCAAAGAAAGGGCCCTTCCTGCCCAAAGGGCCCGCGGCGGGCTTGGCCGTCCAGACGACGAACAGCATCAGCGCGGGGATCGCGATGAAGGGGAGGCCGAACAGGCTCCCGAAGGACCCAACGCCCCCGAACATCCCGCCGCCGAAGAGCAGCCCGAACCCCACCACAAAGAACGGCACCACGAACAGCGTGACAGCGATGCGGACCGCCCAAGGCAGGCACCCGCCCACCACCCCGTCCGAACCCGGGTCGATCTGATTCATGCGCACCTCCACGACGGTGACCTTCATGGGCTTGCCGAACGGCCGGTTTCAGCAGGGCTCGTCGCCGAAGCTCGTCTGCACGGCTCGAGCGGCGGCCAGGGTGGGATCGTCGGGCGGGATCAGCCGCTGCCGCTCCGCGACGGATTCGATCGGAATCTCCGCGAGCTGCCCGGCCCGCACAACGACAAGCCCCCCCCACCGCTCGCTGAGGACGGCCTTGGCGGCGGCGACGCCGAGTTGTGTCGCGAGCACGCGATCGACCGCCACAGGCGACCCGCCCCGCTGCATGTGACCCAGGACGACGCAGCGTGCTTCGATGCGTGTGCGGCGTTCGATCTCGGAGGCGAGCAAGGCGCCGATACCCCCGAGGCGGATCGGGTCGGGCATCGTCGGATCGACCTTGGCGATGACCTGGCGCCCGCCGCGGGGCGCGGCTCCCTCGGCGGCGGCGACGATCGAGTATCGGAGGCCGAGCTGGCGACGCTCGAGAATCCTGGCGGCGACGTTCTCGAACGTCCAGGCAATCTCGGGAACAAGGATGATGTCGGCCCCGCCCGCCACGCCCGCGTGCAGCGCGATCCATCCGGCGTTTCGGCCCATGAGCTCGACGACCATCACGCGGTGATGGCTGGCCGCGGTGGTGCGAAGGCGATCGATCGCGTCGGCGGCGGTGGCGACCGCGGAGGCAAACCCGAAGGTCACGTCCGTCCCGACGATGTCGTTGTCGATGGTCTTGGGAACCCCGACGAACTTCAGATCGATCCCACGAGCGAGGCCGGCGCGGCGGAGTTCCGTGGCGCACGACATCGAGCCGTCGCCGCCGACGACGACGATGCCGCGAACATCGTGCTTGTCGAGCGTGGCGAAGACGCGGGGCGAAACGTCGCTAAGCACGACCGACCCGTCGGGATTGACGCCGGTGGCAAAGCGGAGCGGGTTGCTTTTGTTCGAAGATCCGAGGATGGTCCCGCCGAGCGCAAGGATGCCGGAGACGGTCGGGAATTCGAGCGGGCGGAGGCGGTCTTCGATCAGCCCGAGGAAGCCGTCTTCGACCCCGAGGACGCGCCGACCGGCGGCGAGCAGGGGTTTGGCGACGGCGCGAATGACCGCGTTGAGCCCCGGACAATCACCCCCGGCCGTCAGGATCGCGATGGTGCCGTTCGACATGCATCACCAGCGTACTCGGACGTGGGCGACGGGACGCGGCCCTCGCTTCGGGCCTGTAACCGGCTGGGAGCCCCCCGGCCAGACGCGTCAGAGGCTACAGACCCAACATCAGCGAGACCGACCGCGGGCTGGGGCTCGTCACGGGGTGCCCGCGTTCGAGAGAGTGAACCGTCGGACGGGAGGTTTCCTTGCGACGTCGATTCGCCGTTCTTGCCGTGCTGATCCCGGGGCTTGCCGCGGCCTCGGCGCCCTCGCTGGTCGGAGGGGGAGCCCCGGCGGAGGCAAAGCCCCCGACGAGCCTGACCTCGCTGATCGATCTGGGGACGCTGTCGCACGCGCGCCCGCCTCGAGGAGTTGATCGATGGGTGCAGGCCAACATCCCCAGGCCCACGCTGGCAAAGCGAACGCACGCCGCCGCCGCCCGACCCGCGGAGCCCGTGCGGTCGCTCGCGTCGTCGGCGTCGGTGCGATCGAGCACCCTGATCGCGATGCCAACGAACACGGTGGCGCCGAAATCGCCGCAGGTTTCCACGACGGCGGGGGCATCGCAGAGCCTTGTGCGCACGACGACGGTCCGGGGCACGACCTCTCCGGGCAAAGCCCCGGCCGCGACGCGATCGACTTCTGCGGGCTCGTCGCGCACGCTGGCGACGGTGTGGGACAGCGGGAAAGCGGTGCAGTATCGCTCTCCCAGCAAGCCCAAAGCGAGCACGGGCCGATCCGCGGCGATGAGGCCCAAATCGGTCACGCCGACAAGCGTGGCAAAGGCCGGCCCCGCCCGAGCGGCCTCGCCACCCATCGCCGCGGCGACGCCGAAGCCCACGACCCCAGCGAAGCCCCCACAAAAGAGTGGATCCTTGTCATCGAAGCCGAAGCCTGTGGCGGGTCGATAATGCACGAGGGTTCGGGCGGGCGGGCCGGACGTGTTTGCGTCCGTCCCGGGATGCCGTCGCGAGCGTGCCGTGTTTGTCGCCCAAGCCCACTCATTTTCTCAGCAGGCCCGTCTGGCGATCACGCTGGCCTGGGTGGCGGGCTATACGAACATTCTGACAATTCTGACGTGCGGGCACGTGACGAGCCACGTGAGCGGGACGACCAGCAACCTGGGGCGTGATGTCGTCGAGGCGTTGCGGGGCGCGGGGTCGACGTGGTCGCTGGTGACTTTCGGGTTCTTCCTGCTCGCCACGTTCATGCTCGGAGCGTTCTTGTCGGGGTTGGCGACGGAGGTGGGCAGGCGTCGCAACTGGGAATCGGTGTATGTGCTGCCGATGGCGATGGAAGCGGTGCTGCTCGCCGGGTTTGCGGTCGGGGTCGAGGTGCAGGACCCCGAAGTGCCGGCGTGGACGTACGTGCTGACGGGGCTGGCGTCGGCGGCGATGGGGCTTCAGAACGCGACGATCACGCGTATCAGCGCGGGGGTGGTGCGCACGACGCACGTCACCGGGGTGCTGACGGATCTGGGGGCCGAGGCGGCGCAGTTTGCGATGGCGGCGTGGGACGCGGCCCGGAAGCCCTCGATGGGCACATTGTGGGAACTTCGGCGGCACGTGTCGGTGCGTCGGCTCGCGCTGCTGGCGTCGATCATGGGGTCGTTCGCCATGGGGGCGGGGCTGGGGACCCTGGCGTTCGACACCATCCCGAGGCACGCCATGTTCCCGCCGGTGCTGTTCCTGTTGTGGATCATCGCGCAGGATCTTGCGCGGCCGATCGTGGAGATCGAATCGAGCGACCTGGTCGGCGATGCGTCCCTGCGGCTGCCGCCGGAGCTGGCGGTGTACCACCTCCGGCGGGACCGTGCGCGGGCGAAGGCGCCCCATCGGCTCCCGGACTTGGTCGGATGGGCGGAGCGGCTGCCGGCGCGGATCCGGCTGGTTGTGCTCGATCTCACGGACGTGACGATGCTCGATCAGGACTCGGCATCGGAGCTGGTGGCGCTGGTGCGGCGGATGAACCAGACGGGTCGGCGGCTGCTGCTGGCGGGCGTGGATCGGGAGCAGTACGCGGCGCTGAGCGGGGCCGGCGGGCCGCTGGACCCGATGGCGGCCTTCCCGGATCTGGAGATTGCCGTTGCGTTCGGGCTGTCATGGCTTGAGCACGACCGATCGGGAGCGGGGCGGCACTGATTTTGTTGGTGCGTGGTGGAGTCGTCGTGCGTTGGGGACTATTCTGTCCCAGTTTGCGCCGAACGGGCGGGTCGTGGTGACGTAAACCCGCGCCGTCGCGCTTGCGTGCCGCACCTTCCTCGCCGGGGATTCCCATGCCGAAGCGCACTGATCTGAAGACCATCCTCGTGATCGGGTCGGGCCCGATCGTGATCGGGCAGGGCTGCGAGTTTGACTACTCGGGCACGCAGGCGTGCAAAGCTCTGAAACAGGAGGGGTACCGGATCGTCCTGGTGAACAGCAACCCGGCGACGATCATGACGGACCCGGCGTTCAGCGACCGGACGTACATCGAGCCGATTACGCCCGAGGCGGTCCGCAAGATCATCGAGCTGGAGAACGAGAAGGCCCGGCTCGGGGAACCCGGATACCACCGGATCGATGCGGTGCTCCCCACGCTGGGGGGGCAGACCGCCCTGAACACGGCGTGCAAACTCTGGGACGACGGGACGCTTCAGAAGCACGGGATCGAGATGATCGGCGCGAACCGCGAGGTCATCCACCGGGCCGAGGATCGGCAGATCTTCAAGGAGATCTGCGAGAAGATCGGGCTGACGCTTCCCAAGGCCAAGACGGTCAACACGCTCGACGACGCGTTCGCGTTTCTCGATGAGATCGGGCTCCCCGCGATCATCCGCCCGGCGTTCACGCTGGGAGGCACGGGCGGCGGGATCGCTTACAACCGCGAGGAATTCCGCGACATCTGCACGCGAGGGCTGGCGGCGTCGATGATCGGGCAGATCCAGATCGACCAGTCGGTGATCGGGTGGAAGGAATACGAGCTGGAGGTCGTCCGCGATCGCAAGGACAACTGCATCATCGTCTGCGGGATCGAGAACATCGACGCGATGGGCGTGCACACGGGTGACTCGATCACGGTCGCGCCGATCCTGACGCTGACCGACAAGGAATACCAGCAGATGCGCGACGCGGCGTTCGCCATCATGCGGGCCGTCGGCGTCGAAACGGGCGGGAGCAACGTGCAGTTCGGCGTGAACCCGAACCCCAAGCCGGGCCCGGACGGGAAGAAGCCCTTCGAGATGGTCGTCATCGAGATGAACCCGCGGGTGTCGCGATCGTCGGCTCTGGCGTCGAAGGCGACTGGATTCCCCATCGCGAAGATCGCGGCCAAGCTCGCGGTTGGGTACACGCTCGACGAGCTCAAGAACGACATCACGGGAAACACGTCCGCGTGCTTCGAGCCGACGATCGACTATGTCGTCACGAAGATGCCCCGCTGGACGTTCGAGAAGTTCCCCGAGGCCGACGAAACGCTGACCACGCAGATGAAGAGCGTGGGCGAGGCGATGGCGATCGGCCGGACCCTCAAGGAAAGCCTGCAGAAGGTGATCCGATCGATGGACGTCAAGCGGTTCGGGCTTGGGCTTGACCGCAACGACAAGTGGCTCGCCGCGATGCGTGCGGTGGAGCACGGACAGTTGGTGCTCGATGTGATGGGCAACCCCTTGGCCGCGGCGAACAAGGACGGCGAGGCGAGCCCCAACGGGCTTCGCACGGCCGACGGATCGCCGATCGAGTGGCCCATCCCCGCCGACAAGCTCTCGCGGAAGCTCGCCGTGCCGAGCCAAGGACGGCTGTACTACGTGCGATACGCGCTGAAAATGGGGTGGACGATCGAGAAGATCCACTCCCTCACGCACATCGACCCGTTCTTCCTGGATCAGATCCAGCAGCTCGTGCGTTTCGAGGACACGCTGTGCAACTATCGCACGCTGGACGACGTGCCGGCGGAGGTCCTGTTCGAGGCCAAGCAGCTCGGGTACGCCGACGCTCAGCTCGCCAACCTCTACCTCGGGAAAATCTCGCCCGAGACGATCCTTCAGGTGCGCGAGCATCGCAAGAAGCTGGGGATCGAGCCTGTCTTCAAGCTGGTGGACACGTGCGCGGCCGAGTTCGAGGCGGTCACCCCCTACTACTACTCGACGTACGAGCGCGGGTCGAACGCTCTTGGCGCGGGTGAGTTCCGCGGGGACGACGAGATCCGCGTGAGCGACCGCAGGAAGGTCGTCATTCTCGGCGGCGGTCCCAACCGCATCGGGCAGGGGATCGAGTTCGATTACTGCTGCGTGCACGCGGCGTTCGCGGCGAAGGATCTCGGGTTCGAGTCGGTGATGATCAACTCCAACCCCGAAACCGTCAGCACGGACTACGACACGAGCGATCTGCTGTTCTTCGAGCCGCTGACGCTCGAGGACACGGTGAACATCATCGAGCGTCTCAACGGGCGCTCGCTCGCCGCGCCGGGCGGGCATATTCACGGGACGATCGTGCAGTTCGGGGGGCAGACGCCGCTCAACCTCGCGCAGGGGCTCGTCAAGGCGGGCGTCCCGATCATCGGCACCAGTGTCGACTCGATCGATCTGGCCGAGGACCGCGACAGATTCGATACCGTGCTCGAGAAGCTCAGGCTTCACCGCCCGCCGGCGGGCATCGCCCGATCGATCGACGAAGCGGTGAAGATCGCCAACAGCATCGGGTATCCGGTGCTGCTGCGACCGAGCTACGTGCTGGGCGGCCGAGGAATGGAAATCTGCAGCGACGAGCGTGCGATCCGGGCGTTCATCCAGAACGCGCTGAAGGTCTCGGACCTTGACGGGGCGCCCGTGCTGATCGACAAGTTCCTCTCGTCCGCGACGGAGGTGGATGTCGACGTGGTTGCCGATGGGGAGACCGCGATCATCTCGGGGCTCATGGAGCACATCGAGCACGCGGGCATCCACTCGGGCGACTCGGCGATGTCGATCCCCGCGTACTCGCTCAAGCCCGCGCTGGTGGAAGAGATCAAGCGCATTGGAACCGCGCTCGCCAAGGAACTGGGCGTGCGGGGGCTGATGAACCTGCAGCTTGCGATCAAGCACGGGGAGCCCGGGAGCGAGGCCGACAAGGTCTACATCCTGGAGGTCAATCCCCGGGCGAGCCGCACCGTGCCGTTCATCTCCAAGGCGGTGCACGTGCCCTGGCCTGCCATCGCGGCGAAGGTGATGATGGGCAAGTCGCTGCGGGAGCTCGGCGCCCGAGAGACCAACCTCGTTGGGGCGTACGCGGTGAAGGAGTCGGTGTTCCCCTTCGCCAAGTTCCCCGGGGTTGACTTTGTGCTCGGGCCCGAGATGCGTTCGACGGGCGAGGTCATGGGCATCGACCGCTCATTCCCGATCGCCTTTGCCAAGAGCCAGATGGCGGGCGGGATGGACATTCCGACCGACCCGGCCCGGGGCGGGGTGTTCATCTCGGTGCGGGACGAGGACAAGCCCCTGATCGCCGCCGCCGCGCGGACACTCTCGGGGATGGGCTTTACGATCTATGCCACCGGCGGCACCGCGGACTCGATCGAGCAATCCGGCACGCCCGTGAGCCGTCTTCAGAAGATCGCGACGGGTGCCCGCCCCAACGTGCTCGACCTGATGGCGAACAAGCAGATCTCCCTGATCATCAACACGCCGACCCGCACGGGGTACCTCACGGACGAGGGGAAGATCCGGGCGACCGCGGTTCGTCTCAACGTGCCGATGCTGAGCACGGTACCGGCAGCACAGGCGATGGTTCGGGCGATTGTGGCCCTGCGGGAGACCGGCTGGGGCGTGGCCGCCCTGCAGGACTACGCCGCCCGCTGAGGAAGGTCGTCGGCTTCGAGAAATCCCCCAGTCTGACGCGCGGGTCCGGGCAACCTTCGGGCAGTCTTGACACGGGCTGCCGACGCGGTACGCTGCGGGTGCCGAAGGTTCCCGGGGCGGAGTTCGCCGCCGGGATGAAAAGGGAAGCGTGGTGAGGCCGAGCATGGCCGATTCCACCGCGGACGCGCCGCCGTAACGGGTGTGGACGCAACCCCACGAGGGCACTTCAGAGCGAAGTGCCGCACCACTGGGCACGCCACAGGGCGAGCCTGGGAAGGTGGGGGTTGCCGAGCCCGGAGCCGGAAGACCTGCCTGACGCCGCGCGTGCCGGAGCACGCGTCGAGCCGAGCGGCCCTCGCGATCTGGCACCCCGTGGTGCCGGAAAGGGGCAGTCGGGCAGCGGTGCCGGTTCCCCTCGGCACGCGCACCCACTCCACCCCGATTCCCGATTGGCCCCGGCGTACCGGTCAGGGGCCTGCCTGCGCGCGAGCGGGCACGGAACGTCGGTCGCGTGCGCGCGCCCGAGGATTGGTTTGGTCATGCTTCGAATCGCTGTCGTGGTTTCTTTGGGCCTGGCTGGCTCGACGCTTGGGGCGGATCCGTTTGCCGACCGAGTTGTCTCGTATGTTGCGGGCGAAGGCGTCGCTGCGGGGTACGACGACCCCACGACCGCCATCGGCTCGCCCACACGCGTCAACTACTTCGGCGACACCGTCACCCCCTTCAACACGCCTTACTGGAGCACCGACGTGGTCAGCGTCGGCCGCGGCGGCTCGCTCGTCGTCGCCTTCGACGAAGCGATCCTCGACAACCCCCTCAATCCCTTCGGCATCGACCTGCTCGTTTTCGGCAACCAGTTCTTCATCACCGACTCCAACGGCCGGCTCACCGGGCTCTTCGACGAGGGCGGCCAGATCGAGCTGTCGGCCGATGGCAACACCTGGATCGCCGTCACCGGGCTCACCGCCGAGGGTGGATTCCCCACGCTCGGCTTCGTCGGCATCACCGATCTGCAGTTCGGCAGCGACCAGGGCACAGGGCCCACCGACTTCACCAAGCCCGTCAACCCGCAGCTCAACTGGATCGGCATGACCAGAGAAGAACTCGCGGCGGCCTACGACGGCTCAGGCGGCGGTCTCGGGATCGACATCGGTGCGTACGGGCTCGGCAGTGTGAGCTATGTGCGCATCTCCAACGCGATCGACGCGGTCGGCATCCCGGAGATCGACGGCTTCGCCGCCGTCACCCCAGTGCCGGCACCCGCGGCGATCCTCCCCTTGGCGGCGTGGTTCATGCGCCGCCGTTCTCGATAGCCGCTTCGACGCGGGCTGTTCGTGCTCGTGCCCATGGCGCGGGGAGAGGTGCGGCGGGTCGTGGTCGCCCTGCTGGTTGGAGAGAGACGTCCAACGGCACAGAACCAGACGACGCCGCCCTCCCCCTTCGCGGGGAATTGACCGAGAGATTGACGAGGGGTGTTTGCCCCATCCGTTCGGAAGGAAGAAGCGATGCCCGTGACCCGTTGCGTGTGCAAGGAAGTGCCGCTGGAACATGTCGCGAGAGAAGCACGCGCAATGCGTGCGCGGGGTTTGCCTGTGTCGCTCGCCGAACTCTGCGATCGCACGCTCGCGGGCACGGGTTGTGGGACGTGCAGGCCCTATATAGCGCGAGCCGCGATCACGGGCGAATCGATCCAACCTGTGATGAGCCCAGCAGACAGCGAGGTCTGGATTCGTCGCCTGTCGGCCGTGGCACATGCATAAACGATCAACTACTCTGATATTCTCCTTCTAATGTTCGCTCTGGATGTGAGCGCTTTCGTTCCGATATATTGGGTACGTGCCCGGGGACCATGAACAACAGGCTGTGACGAAGTGCGTCTGCTTCGACGTGACGTTTGAGGCGTTGCGTTCGCTGTACTACTCGCTGCCCGAATCGCTGCGAACGATCGGCACGCTGCATTCGCGTACCGGCTGTGGCGGTCGGTGCGGACTGTGCGTGCCGTACATCCAGGTGGCGATCCGCAGGCAAGTCGACACGCTGCCCGTGATGTGGACGGAGGACTTCCGATCCGAGGGCGTTCATCCCGGCGCGATCCGTCGGCTGGAAGAGACGATCAAGGAACTGATGGCGGAGTTGTCACAGCAGCCTCAGCCGCGGTGAGCAGTTCGACTCTGATGCTGAGGCGGCCGGAGTGACCGGAACCAAAAAGAAAGCCGGCCCGCGCGAGAGAGCGCGGGCCGGCGTGTGATTGACTCGGGCCGATCAGCCGCCGACGGTGGGCTCGGCGGGCACGGCGCTCGCGGGGAACTGCACCTGGGCGATCTCATCGGAGAAGTCGTCGCCCTCGAGTTCCGGGTCGGCCGGGGGCTCGGCGAGCAGATTGACCTTGATCTCCTGGTACGGGCGGAAGCCGGTGCCGGCCGGGATGAGGTGTCCGAGCAACACGTTCTCCTTGAGGCCGACGAGCGTGTCCATCGCGCCCTTGAGGGAGGCCTCGGTGAGCACCTTGGTGGACTCCTGGAAGGACGCGCCCGAGAGGAACGAGTCGGAGGAGAGGGCGGCCTTGGTGATCCCGAGCAGCAGGGTTCGGCCCGACGCGGGCTTGGCACGCTTGGCCTTGGCCCCGTCCTTGCCGACGGCCTCGGCCCGGGCGTTGGCTTCCTTGATCTCTTCCTTGGTGACCAGAGCGTTCAGAGGCAGGTCCGTGCCACCGACCTCGGTGATCCGGTACATCTGAGCGATCTGGTTGTTCTTCTGCTTGAAGACGTACTTGTCGACGACTTCCTGCGGGAGCAGATCCGTGTCGCCCGGGTTCTCGATCTTCACCTTGCGGATCATCTGCGCGAGGATCAACTCGATGTGCTTGTCGTTGATCACCACGCCCTGCGCGCGGTACACGTTCTGCACCTCATCGAGCATGTACTCCCACAGGGCTTCCTCGCCCTTGATCCGCAGGATGTCGTGCGGGACCAGCGGGCCTTCCGTGAGGCGGTCGCCCGCCTGCACGTAGTCGCCCGTGTGGACGAGGAGGGTCTTGGACGCGTCGACGTGGTGATCCTTCTCGATCCCCGCGTCGGAGATGACCCGGATGGTCATCTTGCCCTTGCGCTTGTCGGAGATGATCTCGACCCGCCCGGTGATCTCGGCCATGACGGCCGGGTCCTTGGGCTTGCGGGCCTCGAAGATCTCCGTGACGCGGGGCAAGCCGCCGACGATGTCCTGTGAACCCGCGGCTCCGCGCGGCTGACGCGCGAGCATCGAGCCGGCCTTGATCGCCTGCCCGTCCTTGACCTCCAGTCGTGCCCGAGCGGGCAGGTAGTGGAAGTCCAGGATGTTGCCCTGGGCGTCGAGGATGTTGATCGCGGGATGCTTCTCGCCCTTGTGCTCGATGACCACGAGAGCCTTCTGGCCACGGCCCGCGTCTTCCTCACGCACCGTCTCGCCGACCTCGATGTCGACGAACTGCACGGTACCTTCCTTCTCGGCGAGGATCGGGGCGCGGTGCGGGTCCCACTTGACCAGCGGGGCGCCCTTCTTGATCTCCTCGCCCGTCTTGACGAGCACGTACGACCCGTACGGGGGCTTGAACTTCTCGAGCTCCCGTCCGGCCGAATCAAGGACCGCGATCTCCGCGTTGCGGCGGAGGACGACCATGACGTCGTGGCCTTCGTCGTCCTTCGTGGGCACTTCGCCGCAGTCACGCAGCTCAATCTTGCCGGAGTTGGTCGCCCGGTGTTCGGTCTGCTCGGCGGTGCGCTGGCCGATACCGCCGGTGTGGAACGTACGCATCGTGAGCTGCGTGCCGGGCTCGCCGATCGACTGGGCCGCGATGATCCCGACCGCCAGACCCGGCTCGACGGGCTTACCAGTCGACATATCGATGCCGTAATCGAGCACCGAACAGCCGAACTGGCTCTCGCTAGTGAGCGGGCTGCGGACGAAGACTTCCTGCACGCCCATGTCCTCGACCTTCTTGGCGGCCTCGGCGGTGATGATCTCGTTCTCGCTGACGAGCACTTCGCCGGTCTTGGGGTTGACGATCGTGTTGACGCTGACGCGGCCCACGAGATGGTCGCGGAGCGGCACGTCGATCTGGTCGCCCTTGTAGACCGCGCGCTTGCGCACGCCGCGCTTCGACCCGCAGTCGAACTCGCCGATGATGACGGACTGCGCCACGTCGCAGAGCTTGCGGGTGAGGTAGCCCGAGTCGGCGGTCTTGAGCGCCGTGTCGGCCAGACCCTTACGCGCACCGTGCGTCGAGGAGAAGTACTCGAGGATCGTCAGACCCTCGCGGAAGTTCGAGCGGATGGGGGTCTCGATGATCTCGCCGGAGGGCTTGGCCATCAGGCCTCGCATGCCGGCGAGCTGCATCATCTGGCTGATGTTGCCGCGGGCGCCCGAGTCACCCATGAGGTACACCGGGTTGAGGTAGAAGCGGGCTTTCTTGTCATCGACGGGCAGTTCGTTGCCGTCGTCGTCGCGGCGGTCGTTCTTGAGGGTCTCGACGAGCTTCTTGGTCACCTGCTCGCGGCAGTGAGACCAGATGTCGAGGAGCTGGTTGTACCGCTCGCGGGCGGTGATGATGCCGCGGTCGTAGTTCTTCTCGACCCGGTTGACCTTCTGCTGGGCTTCGTCGAGAAGGGCCTGCTTCTCCTTGGGGATGCGCAGGTCGGTGATGCCGAACGACAGGCCGGCCAGGGTGGACTGCTTGAACCCGACTTCCTTCATGCGGTCGAGGAGGTCGATCGTCGCCGGGCGGCCGCAGTAGAGATACACGTCGTCGATGACGCGGGCGCACCCCTTCTTGCCCAGCGAACAGTTGTAGAAGGGCATCTCTGCCTCGAGAATGTCGCTGAAGAGCACGCGACCGACGGTGGTGACGATGCGCTTGTTCTTCGGCAGTTCCTTCGCCGCGCCGGACTGATCCTCGACGATGTGCTCGAACTGGTCGAGGCGCAGCGCGATCCGCTGCTGCAGGCGGATCCGCCCGTGGTCGTACGCCATGATTGCCTCGCGGCGGCTCATGAACGTCGGGAGCTTCTCGACCGGCACTTCATCGGGCATCATGAACGTGATGAAGTACACGCCCATGACGATGTCCTGCGACGCCGAGATGATCGGCTTGCCGTTCGCGGGCGAGAAGACGTTGTGCGTGCTGAGCATCAGCACGTGGGCCTCGGCCTGGGCCTCAACGGACAGAGGCAGGTGCACCGCCATCTGGTCGCCGTCGAAGTCGGCGTTGAACCCGCCGCAGACCAGCGGGTGGATGCGGATCGCGTTGCCTTCCACCAGCACGGGCTCGAAGGCCTGGATGCCCATTCGGTGGAGCGTCGGAGCGCGGTTGAGCAGCACCGGGTGCTGGTAGATGACCTCTTCGAGAATGTCCCACACGGCCGGATCGCGGCGCTCGAGCATGCGCTTGGCGCTCTTGATCGTGTCGGCCAGCCCGTGCTCCTTCAGCTTGCGGATGATGAAGGGCTGGTAGAGCTCCAGCGCGATCTTCTTGGGCAGGCCGCACTGGTGCAGCTTGAGCTCGGGGCCGACGACGATGACCGAACGCGCGGAGTAGTCGACGCGCTTGCCGAGCAGGTTCTCGCGGAATCGGCCCTGCTTGCCCTTGATCATGTCCGTCAGCGACTTGAGCGGGCGGTTGCTGCTGCCCAGGACCGGGCGGCGGCAGCGGCCGTTGTCGAACAAGGCGTCAACCGCCTGCTGGAGCATCCGCTTCTCGTTGCGGATGATGACCTCGGGCGCGTTGAGGTCCATCAGCTTCTTGAGGCGGTTGTTGCGGTTGATGATGCGCCGGTACAGGTCGTTCAGGTCGCTCGTCGCGAAGTTGCCGCTCTCCAGCAGGACCAGCGGACGCAGGTCCGGCGGGATCACGGGCACGACGTCCATGATGAGCCAGGACGGGTCGTTCTCGCTCTTCCTGATCTGCTCGACGAGCTTGAGCCGCTTCGAGAGGTCCTTGATCTTCTGCTTGCTCTTGGTGTCGTGGAGCTCCTGGCGGAGCTGCGTCGCGAGCTCTTCGAGGTTGGTCTTCTCGATCAGTTCGCGGGCGGCGTCGGCGCCCATCGTCGCGCGGAACGCGTTCCCGTACTTCTCCACGTACTGCCGGTGCTCGTCCTCCGTCAGCACCTGCTTGAACTTCAGCTCCGTGTCGCCCGGATCGGTGACCACGTAATCCTGGTAGTAGATCACCTTCTCAAGATCGCTCGTCTTCATCGCCAGCAGCGTGCCCAGCCGGCTCGGCATGCTCTTGAAGAACCAGATGTGAACGACGGGGCTGGCGAGGTTGATGTGCCCCATGCGCTTGCGGCGGACTCGCGAGTGCGTCACCTTCACGCCGCAGCGGTCACAGATGATCCCCTTGTACTTCGTCCCGCGGTACTTCCCGCAGGCACACTCGTAATCGCGCTCGGGCCCGAAGATGCGCTCACAGAAGAGCCCGTCCTTCTCGGGGCGGTACGTGCGGTAGTTGATCGTCTCGGGCTTTTTCACCTCGCCGTACGACCACGCGCGGATGTCGTTGGGCGACGCGAGCGTCACCTTCACCGCGGTGTAGTCATTCACGCGTTCATACACGGTCTCAGCCATGGTTCGTTCCTTGCCTGCTCAGCCTGATCGGCCGGGTTCTCTGGGTTCGTTGGCGTCTGCTACCGGGGTCGTTTGATCGATGGGCAAGCCTTACAGAAGGCTCCCACCCTCCGTCTTCTTCTTCTCCAGGGTCACGTTCAGACCCAGGCCCTTGAGCTCGTTGCAGAGCACGTCGAACGCGACGGGCATCCCCGCCTCGAGCTTGTTCGTGCCCTTCACCATGCTCTCGTAGATCTTCGTACGACCTTCCACGTCGTCCGACTTGACGGTCAGCAGTTCCTGCAGGATGTACGCCGCCCCGTACGCCTCCAGCGCCCACACTTCCATTTCGCCGAAGCGCTGGCCGCCCGTGCGGGCCTTGCCGCCCAGGGGCTGCTGCGTGATCAGGCTGTACGGGCCCGTCGCGCGGGCGTGGATCTTGTCGTCCACCAGGTGGTGCAGCTTCAGCAGATACATGTAGCCCACCGTCGTCCGCTGGTTGAACGGCTCGCCGCTGCGCCCGTCGATCAACTGAATCTTCCCGCCTCGGGGCATGCGGGCCAGCAGCTCGCGGTGGTGCGGGTACGTCGCCGTCCGCTCGTACTCGGCAAGCTTCGCGGCGACGTGCTTGTTCGCCTCGTCCACCGCGTGGTGAACCTCGTCCTCGCTCCCGCCGTCGAAGACCGGGGTCACCGCCTGGAAGCCCAGCACCTTCGCCGCCCAGCCCAGGTGCGTCTCAAGAAGCTGCCCGACGTTCATTCGGCTCGGCACGCCCAGCGGGTTCAGGCAGACGTCCACGGGGGTTCCGTCTTCCATGAACGGCATGTCTTCTTCGGGCACCACGCGGGCGATCACGCCCTTGTTCCCGTGGCGACCCGCCATCTTGTCGCCGACGCTCAGCGTGCGCTTGGTCGCGATGTACACCTTCACCATCTCGAGCACGCCGCTCGGCAGCTCGTCGCCACGCTTCATGTGGCTGACCTTGCGGGCCTTCTCGGCGATCACCGCCTGGATGCGGGGCCAGAACTGCGAATAGAGCTTCTCGGCCTCGCCCTTGGTCTCCTTGCTCCCCTTCACCCACTTGAGATCAAACGTCTTGATCTGTTCGAGGATGACCTCGGGGATGTCGCTCGCACCGACCTTCTGGCGGGTGTTGGGGTCGACGATGGGCGTGCCCACCGCCTCGCTCATCAGCGTCGACATCTGCCGGAACAGCGCGATGGACTTCTCGTCCATCACCTTCTCGTAGTCGGCGATGTCCTTCTTGAGCGTCTTCTTCTGCTCCTCGTTCATGTGCAGACGACGCGAGAACTTCCGGGCGCCGATCACCACGCCCTCGACGCCCGCCGGCACCTCGAGCGAGTCGTTCTTCACGTCCTCGCCGGCACGCCCGAAGATCGCGTGCAGCAGCTTCTCTTCCGGCGTCAGCTCGGTCTTGGCCTTGGGGCTCACCTTGCCCACCAGGATGTCGCCCGGGCCGACACGCGTCCCGATGCGGACCACGCCGAACTCGTCCAGGTTGCGGAGCTGCTTCTCCGACACGTTCGGGATGTCTCGCGTGAACTCCTCACGCCCCAGCTTCGTCTCGCGGATCTCAACGTCGTACGCGTCGATGTGGATCGACGTGAAGACGTCGTCCCGCACCAGACGCTCGTTGATCACGATCGCGTCCTCGAAGTTGTACCCGTCGAAGGTCATGAACGCCACCAGCGCGTTCTTGCCGATCGACAGCTCGCCCTGGAACGTGCTCGCGCCGTCCGCGAGGATCTGCCCCTTCTCGACCTTCTGCCCGAGCTTGACCACCGGACGCTGGTTCTGGCACGTCCGCTCATTCAGCCCTGCGAACTTCCGCAGCACGTACTCGTCGGAGTTGTCGATGATCACGCGCTCGCTGTCCACGAACGTCACCGTCCCGGCGTTCTTCGCCTTGACGATCATGCCCGTGTTCGTCCCCACCGCCTTCTCGATCCCCGTCGCCACGCAGGGCGGCTCGGGACGGATCAGCGGCACGGCCTGACGCTGCATGTTCGAACCCATCAGCGCACGGTTCGCGTCGTCGTGCTCAAGGAACGGGATGAGCGCCGCCGAGATGCCCACGATCTGCTTCGGGCTGATGTCCAGATACTCCGCCTGGCTGCTGTCGATCTCCGCCAGCTCGCTGTTCACGCGGGCGAGGATCATCCCCTTCCGCAGGCGGCCTTCGCTCTCGATCGCGTCGCACGGCGCCAGAACCGCCTTCATCTCCTCGTCCGCGCGGAGGTACACGATCTCGCCCGTGGCCTTCCCGCCCTTCACCTCGCGGTACGGCGTCCGGATGAACCCGTAATCGTCGATGCTCGCGTAAATCCCAAGGCTTGCGATCAGACCGATGTTCGTGCCTTCCGGCGTCTCGATCGGGCAGATGCGCCCGTAGTGCGAGATGTGCACGTCGCGAACCTCAAAGCCCGCCCGCTTGCGGTTCAGGCCGCCCGGCCCCAGCGCCGACAGACGACGCTCGTGAACCAGCGACGACAGCGGGTTGGTCTGGTCAACGACCTGCGACAGTTCGCTGCGCCCGAAGAAGAAGTCGATCGCGCTGCTGATGCTCTTGCTGTTCACCAGGTCCGCGATCTTCGTGAGCTCCTCCGGGTCCTTGACGCTCATGCGCTCCTGGACCGTCCGCTTGAGCTTCAGGAAGCCCTTGCGAAGCTCCTCCACCGCCAGCTCGTCCAACGTCCGCAGACGGCGGTTGCCCAGGTGGTCGATATCGTCCACCACCGCCGCCGGCCGCTGCGTCTTGGGGTCCGTCCGGTTCGAACGCAGATCCAGCAGGTACGTCACCACCCGCAGGAAGTCCTCGCTCCGGATGAACATCGCGTCCTCGGGAACGTTCAGATCGAACTTGCGGTTGATCCGGAAACGACCCACGCGGCCCAGGCGATACCGCGTGTCATCGAAGAACTTCTCGATGAACAACTGCTTCGCCTTCTCGACCTGCGGCGGGTTCCCCGGGCGGAGCTTGCTGTAGATCTTCAGCATCGCCCGCTCGTACTCGGTGTCCGCCTCGAACTGCTCGAGCTTCTCCTCCGCCACCGTGTTCAGGATCAGCACGTCCGACGGGTTCTGGATCACGCGGACCGTCTTCAGGCTGCTCGCCGTGATCTTCGCCGCCGCCTCCTCGCCGATCTGACGACCGACGTGCACGATCTCCTCGCCCGTCTCCTTGTCGATGATGCTCTCGGCCGCCCAGTGCTCCGGCCGAACCGCCTCCGCCTTGATCTCGCTGATCTCGTAGAACAGGCTCAGCAGCGCTTCCGTCGTGCTCACCGACTCGTCCAGGCACCGCAGGAACGTCGTCGCCGTCAGCTTCGTGCTCTGGTCGATCCGCATCGCCAGAACGTCCTTCTTCGTCACCTCGAGCTCGATCCACGACCCACGCTCGGGGATCACGCGGGCCGAGTGCAGCGGGCGGTCGCCTTCGCTGCTGAGAATCGAGAAGTCCACGCCCGGCGAACGGTGCAACTGGCTCACGATCACGCGCTCGGCACCGTTCACGATAAACTCGCCGCCGCCCATCATGATCGGGAACTCGCCCAGGTAGATGTCCTCCTGGGCCATGTCCGGCCGACCCTCACGCTTGAGCATCACCGTGATCTTGAACGGCCGACCGTACGTCAGCCGAAGCTCGCGACACTCGTCCGGGGTGTACCGCGGCTCTTCCAGCGTGTAAGCCAGGTACTCCAGGCTCATCGTCTCGTCGTACGACTTGATCGGGAACACCTCCCGAAGCAGCGACTCAAGCCCGATCTGGGTGTTCCGCTCCTCCGGGCCCTTCTCGAGCTGCAGGAACCGCGTGTACGCGTCCAACTGAACCTGCGTCAGGTCCGGGACCGGCAAGGCGTCGCCCGCCTTCGCGAAGTTCCGCAGGATCGAAGCCGGGACCGGATTGTTCGGATAGAACGTCTTTTGAGCCGTCATGCTTGCCCTCGCCAGAAACGATGCATGCCGCCGGCGGAGAGAACTCCGCCGCGGTCGATGCAAACCGTGTCGTCAGATCGTTCGAAGTGTCACGCCCGCTGCCGTACCGAGTCAGTGGTGCTTGCCCAGGATCGCCGCCGCTGATTCGTTCGCCTGCGGGTACGGAAGGCCGCCCCAATCGGCAGAACCCACCAGTCTAAGCACCCCCGCGAGCGGAATCGACAACAATTCTTGAACTTTTCGGCAAAGCACGTGCCACTTCGGACCGAGTCCCGCAGTTACCCAAACAAAAACAAACCGGGCCGACCCTTTCGGATCGGCCCGGCAGAATGCTAGCGTTGCTCACGAGATCAGGGTGTTGATCCCGCGAAGCGGTGCTCAGCGACGACGACGGCTGGCGACCAGACCGCCCAGACCCAGAAGGGCCAGAGCGCTCGGGGCCGGGACGACATCGCCCGACAGGGTGAAGGCCAGATCGGAGGGCCCGCCGAAGATGGCCGTACCAGCAGTCGGGTTCGTCCCGAAGCCGAAACCACCACCCGGGTTGTGGAAGAACGACTCGCTGCCGTTGGCGGTGGCCGCCTCGGCCCAGAACCACTGACCACCGCCGGTGAAGGGGCGGTCAACCCACGCCGCCAGCCAGTACGTGCCCGCGCCGAGCGTCACGCCGGTGAGGTCGAACTGGAGGTCCGAGCCGACCTGAACGCCAACGCCGGCAGCGTAGACCACGCCGGGCGTGTTGCTCGCCACGTCCACGATCGCGTAGCGGACCGCGGCATTAAAGCTGCCGTCGCCCGCCTCGACGCCGTAGACCGTCAGCGACGTCAGGTTGTACGCGGACGACAGGGTGAAATCATCGAAACCGAGCGTCGAGAAATCAGGGAAGTCGCCGAAGGCCTGCGAGACGCGGCCGATGCCCGTGCCGGCAGGCTGCTGATCGATGATCGTCGAACGCTGCGACGCGCCACCCGTGACCGCGCCCTGGCCGGACGTGGTGGGGTTGGCGACAGCGACGCCGGCGAGACCGGCCACGGAAACGAGAGCGAGCAAACGAGTCATGTCTACCTCTCCTTCAAAGAGCGAACCCCACGCCACATGGCGGGGGCCAACAAACCTCATGCTCGAAGGAGTGGGCCGCGCAACGCGCGCGGGTCTTGTCCCTCTCTCCCTCGGGCTGTGTCAATCTATCCGACCCCTGAGAAGGTGTCAAGCGATTCATGAAGTCCCCAGCAACTCCTCACCGCCGCTGCCAGCTCAATCCCACGAGCAAGCCGTTCTCGGACGACCGAAACGCCGCGGAAATGAAAAAACCCCGGGATATCCCGGGGTTTTGTGTGCCTTGTTGGGGCAGAAACTCAGGCGAGCTCGACGGTGGCGCCGGCCTCGGTGAGGGTCTTCTGGAGCTTCTCGGCCTCGGCCTTGTCGACGCCCTGCTTGACGGCCTTGCCCGGGGCGTCCACGAAGGCCTTCGCCTCCGCCAGACCCAGGCCCGTCGCCTCGCGGACGACCTTGATGACGCCGATCTTCTTGGCGGCGTCGACCGCCTTGAGGATCACGTCGAAGGAGGTCTTCTCCTCGGCCTTGGGAGCGGCAGCAGCAGCGGCCGCGACAACGACACCACCGCCCGCGGCGGCCTCGATGCCGTACTTGTCCTTCATGTACTTCCCGAGCTCGACCGCGTCCTTGAGGGACAGGCCGGCGAGTTTGTCACCCAGTTCAGCGATGTGCGTAGCAACGTCGGACATGGAAACTTCCTTTCCTGCCGCGGAGGATGCCCCCCGCGTCGAACACTCCTGAGAGGGGCCGAAACACTCGGCCTTTACCCCGGACACGCCGGGCCAGTCGGGAGCTGATCTGCTTGCAAACCAACCACTGCGGATCGACCGACCCATCCGGATCGGCCGACCTGATCAACCAACCTTCGCGATCGTCTCGCCCTTTTCGAGCTTCTGCTCGATGGCCTTGACGATCCCCGCGACGTTCGAGCCGGGGCCCTTGATCGCGCCCAGGAGCTTGCGCCCGGGGCTGATGACCAGGGTGACCGCCTGCCCGATCGCCTCGTCCCGCGTGGGGAACTTGGACAGCTCGGTCACGCCGGCCTTGCCGGAGTAGAGCGTCCCGTCGAGCACCGCGCCCTTGAGCTCAAGGGCGGGCATCTTCTCGACGAACTTGCAGACTTCGCGGGCGATCTCAACGACGGACTGACCGCCGTACGCCACCGCGCTGGATCCGCCCAGGAGCCCGGCGAGCGGGGAAAGCCCCGTCCCCTCGAACACCTTGGCGGCAAGCGCGTTGCGGACGACCGTCACGCGGATCTTCTTCTTCGAGAGCTCGCTGCGCAGCTTGACCTGATCCTTGGACTTCAGCCCGCGGATCCCGATCAGCAGCCCGTCGCTGCTCTCGCCCAGGCGGGACTTGTAATCCCGCATCATGATGGACTTGATGGTCTTGGACATGGTTCACCTCGCGGCGCCGAGCCGGCGCTTGTGCGTTACTCGGCAGCCACTGCGGACACGTACTTGATCTGAACACTCGGCGTCATCGCCCCGCTCACCACGACCTTCTTGATGTACGTCCCCTTCACCGTCGAAGGACGAATCTTCTCGATGGCCTTGATGAAGTGCTCGATGTTCTCGGCGAGCGCCTCGGGGGCGAAGCTCATCTTCCCCACCACCGCATGGACGTTCCCGCCCTTGTCGGTGCGGTACTCGACCTTGCCGGCCGCGTACTCCTTCACCGCCTCGGGGACGTTCGTCGACACTGTGCCGGCCTTGGGGCTGGGCATCAGGCCCTTGGGGCCCAGGACCTTACCCAGACGCGACACGATGCGCATCATGTCGGGCGACGCGACCGCAACGTCAAAGTCCATCCAGCCCTTCTCGATCTCCGCCACCAGCTCTTCGCCGCCGGCCTTGATCGCGCCCGCCGCCATCGCCTTGGGGGCGATGTCGCTCTGGCAGAAGGCCACCACGCGCTTCGTCTTGCCGATGCCCTTGGGCAGGCTGATCGAACCACGCAACGCCTGATCCGCCTGCGCCGGGTCAACGCCCAGGTGCATGCAGATGTTCACGGTCTGATCGAACTTGGGCGCCTTGAACTTCTTCAGCGCCTGCACCGCTTCCGAGGCCGGCAGAGACTGAGCCGGGACCAGGGCCGCGTTCGCCTTTGCTCGCTTGTTGATTCGCGACATGGGTTCAGCCCTCCACCACGGTAATGCCCATCGAACGGGCCGTGCCCTCGATGATGCGGATGGCCGCCTCGGGTGACCCGGCGTTCAGGTCCGCCGCCTTCACGTCGGCGATCTTCTTGCACTGGCTCTTGGTGATCTTCCCGACCTTGTTCTTGTTCGGGACGCCCGAGCCCTTCTCGACGCCCGCCGCTTCCTTGATCAGGACGCTCGCCGGGCTCGACTTGATCTCAAGCTCGAAGCTCTTGTCGCTGTACAGCGTGACCAACGCCACAACGATCTTGCCCTTAAAGGCCTGCGTCGCCGCGTTGAACTTCTGCGTGAACTGCCCGGGGTTGACACCCTTGGAGCCCAGCACGGGACCCAGAGGCGGTGCAGGCGTCGCCTGCCCACCGGGCGCCATCACCTTGAAAACGTTGATGACTTCTTTCTTGGCCATTGTCCTCACCTCCCACCGGCCGTGGAACGGGATTGCCCGGTCCAACCGCGGCCCCTGGCTTCGAGGGCCGCCGGCTCGGTGGTTCTGACGGTTCCACCCTGATTGTCACCCCGGGCACGCGCCCGAAGAGAGGGGCCTCAACACTAGCCCTCCACCCCTCGGCAAACAACCCTCCCACTCTGTTCTGACACCCACATCCCCCTCCCACGCCTTACTTCACACCCTGTTCTGGAGAACCCGGGCCGGGCTGCGGCGGCGACTTTGGTGCCGCCGCTTCCTGTGGCTTGATGTCCGCCGGTTTATTCCTGCGCGGATCGACCGCGGCGATCGCCGCCGCGAATCGGTCCGCGATCTCACGCTCCAACCCGGCCTCTCTCGCCCGTTCAAGGGGCTTGGTCGCCAGCGCGAGGCGTCCCTCGCTCTGAAGCAGAACGACCACGGCGAGCCACGCCGACGCCGACTTGGTCCGGTTCGCGTGCTTGGTCGCCTCGACGACCATGTCGCGGATCCGGCCGGCGTCCTGACCGGTTGAAGATCCCTCGAACGGGCGATCGACCAAGGTCGGGTCCTTCCGGTAGATCTCCCGCCACAGGGCGACGGCGTCGTCGAGCTGCTTGGATTCGAGCAGGGCCGCCCCGTACTGGCGGGTGGCGTCGAGATCGCTCGGATTCTCCTTCAGGTGGATCCGAAACTGGGTACGTGCCTCGTCGAAGTTCCTCTGACGAACCGCGGTCCGGGCTTGCTCGATCGGGGGAGGTGGAGGGGGCGGGGGTTGCTTGTCCAGTTCCTCGCGGATCTGCTTCATGACGGCGGCGTTCATGCCGGGGACGAGGTTGGCGTCGGAGGTTCGCGGGATGAAGCCCGTGACCTGCGGGTATTGGCGGTTCCATTCGCGTTGGTAGTAGACGGGGTAGCCCCATCCGCCGGCCCAGCCGTTGTTGAGCCAGCCGGAGCCGTTGGACCAGATGGTGGTTTGGCCGGTGCAGGTGCTGCCCCAGTTGATGTTGTTGTTGAGGTTGAAGCCGAGGCTCCATTTGCGGCCGGTGTACGAGCCGCTGAGGTTGAAGCCAGAGTTGTTGTTCTTGGATTGTGCGAAGGCGGGAATCGCAGGGAGGAGCGACAGACCCGCGGCAAAGAGCAAGGGCAGGTAACCGCGCGTGTTCATTGGGGAACTCCGATCTGGAAGGGGCCCAGTGCGATAGTACGAGCGAGCGGCGTGCGGGTTCCCGTGGGAATCGTGCTGGGGCGATCGGGTTCGGCTAGGGTTTCGGCATGAGAACGAACGACAGCGGCGGAGCAGCGGGGTGGGGCGCGGGGCTGATGCTGATGTCGGTCGCGTGTGTGATCGGGGGTTGCGGCGTGGTGTCGAGTGATCGGCTGGTGACCCGCTCGACGGGGACGAACACGGCGCTGATGCCGACGGTGCGGGCGGTGGTGTATCGGGCGACGGACCGGAGCACGGCGGATATCTACCTGACGGACCTGCCGGCGAACGCACCGGAGGCCGATTGGACGACGCTCGAGGGGACGCTGGTGCATCTGCACGTGTTCATTCGGCCGCGGGCTGGGCGGACGCCGATCGCGGATTCGGCGTGCAGTTTCACGCTTCGGCAGTTCGTGCTGGCGGGCGGGCAGGTCGGGGTATATGGCGGGGGAGGCTTCTTTCTGCCCAAGGAAGCGATCGGCTCGGAGGAGATGCGGGTGGAGTTCAACGGCGCGACGCTGAGGCTGAATGCAGCGACGGCGGGGTTTCAGGATCTGCTGGGCCCGAGCACGATGGACGCGTCGTGGACAGCGACGCGGGACGACGCCGCGGCGGCGGGTTGGGCGCGTCTGGCGGGACGGCTGATGGAGGAAGCTGCTCGCGGGGGCGGGGCGAGCGTGGGCCCGGCGGCGGGGTCAGACGCCGGCGGCGGGGGGCGCTGACTTGTCGCGGTGGCGGACGATTTTGCCGGTCACGAGGTAGATGAGGTCCTCGGCGATGTTCTTCATGAGATCGCCGACGCGTTCGAGTTCGCGTCCGACACGCGCGATGTGGAGCCCGATGGCGAGGGCGGCGTCGGTCTTGCCCTCGGCCTTCATCATCTCGATGACTTCCTCGAAAAGGCGCCGGTCGAGCTGATCGATGGTTTCGTCGGCCTCAACGAGCCGGCTGGCGGCCTGGGCGTCCTCGTCGAGCACGGCGCGGAGCAGCTCGTGGCACTGCATGGGCAATCGCTGGCCGAGATCGCGCAACGCGGTGGGCCACTGGGGCACCACGCCCGGGGGGAGCTTTTTGGCGATGCGGTTGGCGATCTTGGCGATCCCGGTGGCGTGATCGGCGACGCGCTCGATGTCGGCGTTGACCTTGAGGACGAAAGTGATGGTGCGGAAGTCGCGTGCGAAGGCGTGCTGGAGGGCGAGGATCTCGAAGCCCTCCTGCTCGATGGCGACCTCCTCGCGGTCGACCTGGTCGTCCTCCTGGCGGACGAGCTTGGCGCCGGCGGTGTCGAGAGTCCAGAGGGCGTCGAGCGCGGACTCGAGCATGCCGATGGCGAGCGTGGCCTCGCGCACAAGGCGACGCTTGAGCAGGATGATGCGGCGTTCGAAGACGTGCGAGCCGGGTTCGTTGGGTTCGTTGCCTTGTTGGAATGTGCTCATCGTGCCGATCGGCTCCTCGGGAGGGTGCACAACACTACGCGGTTGCGGGGCCCGGAGTGGAACCGGCGGTGAGCGCATCGCGGGCGGCGGCGTAGCGGCGGCGGGTCCCCTCGACGACTTCGGGCGGGAGCAGCGGGCCCGGGGACTGCTTGTTCCAGGACCCGGCATCGACGAGGGTTTCAAGATGTTCGCGGAGGAACTGCTTGTCGTAGCTGGCCTGCGGGCCGCCGGGGCGATAGGTCTCCCTGGGCCAGAACCGCGAGCTGTCGGGGGTCAGCGCCTCGTCGATGAGGATGGGGGTTTGTGAACCCTCGACGAGCCCGAACTCGAACTTCGTGTCGGCGATGATGATGCCGCGTGATTCGGCGTGGGCGGCGGCGGCCTGATAGATGGCGAGGCTGAGGCGACGAAGTTCTTCCATCAGGGGCAAGCCCACGAGCGAGGCGGCCCGATCGAAGGTGATGTTCTCATCGTGCTTTCCGGCGTCTTCCTTGGTGGCGGGGGTGAAGATGGGTTCGGGGAGTTTGTCGCACTGGCGGAGCCCCGGGGGGAGCGACACGCCGCACACAGCCCCGGTGGCACGGTATTCCTTCCAGCCGGAGCCTTCGAGGTAGCCGCGAACGACGCACTCGATGGGGATGACGCGGCAGCGACGGCCGATCATGATGCGGCCGGCGAGTTGCTCGCGGGTGGTGCCTCCTGACTTGAAGGCGTGGGCGGGGACTTCGGCGGGATCGGTGGAGAGGAGGTGGGTTTGGCAGATCCCGCGGCGTTCGACGAAGCGCAGCCAGAAGACGGCCATATCGGTCAGCAGAGCACCCTTGCCGACGATGGGGGTGGGCATGACCACGTCGAAGGCGCTGATGCGGTCGGAGGCGACGATGAGGAGGCGTGAGCCGCCGTTGGCGTCGGGCAGTTCATAGACGTCCCGGACCTTGCCACGGCGGACAAGCGGGAGATCGAGATCGGTGGAAAGGACGGGGGGTGGGGAGTGCTGGGCGGGCATGCCGCAGGGTAGCGGCACCCCCTGCGTGCGGGGAAATGTCCGGGGCAACTTGCGTCGGGGCGTCAGGTGGGGACAATAGAAGCCCGACCCGGAGCGTTGCCGACCGCCTATGCCGACCTTCATTGTTCTTGACCGGACAGGACAACCCGCGACCGCGGAAGCGGTCGGGTCGATGCACGCGTTCGGGCCGGATGATCTGCCGGTGCAGTCGGAGATCACGTTCGAGCGTGGGGTGATCGGGGTGAAGCGGTCGGTGCCGGACTCGACGGGGCTGTGCGTTCAGGTGGAGGTGCCCAGCCCGAGCGGGTCGGGCTCGCTGGGGCGGCTGACGTTGCAGACGGCACTTTTGCCGAATCGGGACGAACCTTACCTGCTCTCGCTGGAGTTGGCGCGTCGGCAGATCATGCTGTTCCTCAACAAGCTGGAGGAATGGGGGCTGTTCGACTTTGGGCCGGCGGAGATGGTGCTCAGGCAGTTCGAGGCCGCGCGTCAGCGGTTCACGGCGTCGCTGGTGGCGGCGCACCGGGCGCCCACGGCGGAGCTGGACCCTCGGGCCGAGGCGGATCGGCTGGCGTGGGAGGCGTTGTCGCTCGCGGTGGACGCGGGCGAGCGGCTGGCCTTGCTCGACGCGGAGAAGCAGTTCCCGGGTCGGCTGACGGGGCAGGGGTATGCCGAGGCGGTCCGGACGTACACGAAGCTGACGGCGGAGACGCCCGCGCAGGGCGCGGCGATTGCGCTCTCGAGCCACACCGGGGTGGTGCTGCCCGGGCTGGCATCGATGGGGATCTGCGTCGAGCCGACGCAGTTCGCCGAGCCTTTGCACAAGGCGGTGGCGGCGGCGGCAGACTTTGTCGCGGTGCCCATGCGCTGGTCGGAGATGGAGCCGGGCGAGGGCAAGTACGCCTTTGGCAACACGGACCGGTGGATCGAGTGGGCGATCCGCAGCGCGAAGCTGCCCGTCGTGGCGGGGCCTCTGCTTGATTTCCGGGCGGCGTGCCTGCCCGAGTGGCTTTTCATCTGGGAGAACGACTACGAGACGCTGCGCGACCTGGTGGTCGAGCACCTGCAGCAGGTGGTGACGCGGTATCGCCGGACGGTCTCGCGGTGGACGGTGGCCTCGGGGCTGCACGTCAACAGCGACTTCAACCTGTCGGTGGATCAGATCATCGACCTGACGCGGGTGGCGACGGCGGTGGTGCGGAAGCTGCACCCGCAGGGGCGGATTCAGCTCGCAATCGACGAACCTTGGGGCGAGTATCACGCCGCGCGGAAGCGGTCGATCCCGCCGCTGCTGTACGCGGACGCGTTGATGCAGGTGGGCGTGAACGTTGACGCACTGGGCGTCCGGGTGGCGATGGGGCAGGGCGCCTCGGGGCGGACCACGCGCGACCTGATGAGCCTGTCGTCGATGCTGGACCGGTACGCCCAGTTCAATCGCCCGCTGGCGATCACGGCGGTGGGCGTCCCGAGCACGGCGAGCTCGGCCGAGCCGGACGCCGAGAGTGATCGGCCGGTGCACGGTGGGAGCTGGCGTGCGGGGTGGAGCGAGGCGGGCCAGGCGGACTGGACGAGCCAGGCGCTGGGGATCATGCTGGCCAAGCCTTATGTGCAGTCGGTGTGCTGGCAGCAATTGGCGGATCCGGCGGGGTCGGGGTACGCGGAGATGCCCGGGGGCGGGCTGGTGAACGCGGGCGGGCAGCCCAAGCCCGTGCTGGAGCGTTGGATGCAGGCTCGAGCCGCGATGCGGGCCGGGCGTGCGCCGGCGGGCATTCCGAACTTTGGCGCGTTCTAGGTCGTGCGGTACACTGAGCGGCCGTGACGCAGACCACTTCAACCGAGCCCTTGTCACTCGCCAAGCCCGCGACGCGCGGCAGCGAAGCGACGTCGTGGACGCACGGGCCCGCGCGATGGTTGGCGGCGGGCTTTCTGCTCGGATCCTCGTCGGTCGGACTGGTGTGGTCGCTCTCGAGCGGACGCGTCGCGCCACCCGCGTTGGAAGTGGCCGAGGAGATGGATCCGGGTGCCGGATCCGTCGCCGGGCCCGAGGCCGCCCGGAGCGACCAAAGCAAGAGCACACGCGAGGACGCGGGCGCGGCGGGCGGAGGGTTGATCGATCTGAACGCGGCGGGCGTGGCGGAGCTCGACCTGTTGCCGGGCGTGGGCGAGGCGACCGCGCGGGCGATCATCGAGCATCGCACGAAGCACGGGCGGTTCCGGAGCATCGAGGAACTCGATCGGGTTCCCGGGATCGGCCCGGCGAAACTCGCGCGGATCAGGCCTTTGGTCACCGTCGGGCCGTAAAGGCGACGTTACCTCCTTCGCGTCAGGACGAACGCTGGATCGTGGGCTGCGTCGGACTTGCCCTCGCGGTTGAGGTGCTTCCAGAAGTAGGTGACCTCGTTATCGTTCTTGAACTCAACGACGACGCTGCCCATGTAGCCCTCGTGCGTGGGGAGGAAGTTGGTGATGCTGTCGGGCCCGAATTCGACGCGGTTGCCCTGAGCGCTGGTTGCGCGCATGCGCGGCTGGTTGCCGATGGCGCAGTAGTGGGTCATGACCAGGCTTTGCCCGTCCATGTGGTACATGTTCGTCATTTCGTGGGGCGTTCCGGGGAACATGACCTCGCGGACGGCAAACCCGGCGGACGTCACCTTGAAGACGGCGGCGAGCTGAGGGACGCCCTTCTCGTCGGGCATGGTCCACTCGCCTTCGAGTGCTTTGAAGCGGTCGAGCAATTGGGCCTGCTGTTCCGGGGTCGCGGGTTGGACGGGCTTGGGTCCTGCGCCCGAGCAGCCGGCGAGCCATGCTGTTGCGGTGATCGTGATGAGCAGTAGGACCGTTCGTTCGGACATCATGCTGCGTCTCCTGAGTGATGCGGGCAGGATACTGGACGCACGAGGGCGGCATGGGCGATATCGTGGGGAGGAACACTGGGACGACGGACCGGGCGGGCGTGCCGCGCGGCCGAGGATGTACGCGCGGGCCCGAGCTACCCCGGGCTTTCCCGGGCATCACGATCGATGAAGACGCCGCTCGACATGCTGAGGGAGTTGCCGGGGGTGCGGGCCCTTGCACGCGCGGCCGGGGAGGGCATGCGGTCGGTCGCTCGCGGGTCGGCGGGCTCGGCGACACACCTGATCGCCGGGGCGATGGCTCGTGAGACGGGACGGCCGGTGCTGCTGGTGGTGGCCCACCTCGACGAGGCCGACGAGGCGGTGGACGAACTTCTTTCGGCGGGGATCGGGGCCCAAAGGCTGCCCGCGCTCGAAGGTCTTCCCGGCGAGTCGGCGGGCGCGTTGGACCTGTTCGCCGAGCGGCTGGTGTGCGTGCGCACGGCAACCCAGGGCCCGATGCCGGAGGTTCTGGTCACGCCCGTGCAGGCGTTGATGCAGGCGGTGCCCACGCCCACGTCGGTGCCGACGCTCTCGCGAACACTCGCGGCCGGGCGAGATGCCCCGATGTCGGACCTGGTGCGGTGGCTGGAGCACGCGGGGTATCAGCGGCGGGAGGTGATCGAAGAGATCGGGGAGTTCGCCGTTCGGGGCGGGATCCTGGACATCTTCCCCCCCACCGGCGGCGCGGGGGGCAAGGGCGTCCCGGTGCGCCTCGACTTCTTCGGGGACACACTCGAGAAGATCACCGAGATCGATCTGGACACGATGGGATCGGACCGATCGCTGCCGTCGATCGACCTGGTCGCGGCGGATCCAAGGGCGGTGCAGAGCGAGGCGGGCGTTCTGTTCCCGAGCCTGCTGCCCAAGGGTGTGGTGGTCGTTCTGAGTGAGCTGGCCGAGATCGTCGAGCAGGCGCGGGGGTACTTCGAACGGGCGACCGACGATCGCGGGCTGTTCGGCCCGCCCGCGGTGCTGGCATCGCTTCAGAAGCACGCTCACGCGCTGGTGGAGATCAACCGGTTCTCGGCCGGGTCGGCCCAGGCGGACGCGCTGGTCGAGCTTCCCGCGAGGCCTGTGCAGCCTTTCAGCAAGGAACTTGCCGAGGCGATTCAAGAGCTGGTTTCGCTCGGGCAGGACGGGCGGGTCGTCGTCTGTTGTCAGAACGAGGGAGAGCACCAGCGATTCGGCGAGTTGCTGGCGCAGCACGCGACGGAGCCGACCGTCCGCCCGGAGGCGCTCATCGCCTACGTGCACGAAGGGTTCGGCTGGGGGATCGAGAACGATCGGACGCTGTGGATCATCCCGTATCACGAGCTGCTGAACCGGTTCACGGTTCGGCGTCGTGGGGGGAGGATCTCCGCGGGGCGGGCGATGGACACGTTCCTCGATCTGTCGATCGGGGATCACGTGGTGCACGCCGACCACGGGATCGCGCTGCTGAGCGGGCTGGCGCTGATGAAGCCGCGCGACCTTCCCTCGACGGGCGGCAAGCCAAGGAAGGAACAGGACGAGCAGGAGTACCTGGTTCTTGAGTTCGCCGGCAAGAGCAAGCTCTATGTGCCCGCGACGCAGATCGATCTGATCCAGAAGTACGTCGGCGGATTCCACGGCAAACCCCCACTGTCGACTCTTGGAGGAACGCGGTGGCAATCGCAGAAGGACCGGGTCGGGGAATCCGTGCGCGATCTGGCGGGCGAACTTCTGCGCGTGCGGGCGACGCGCGAGCACATGCCCGGCGTCGCGTACCCGCCCGACACGCCGTGGCAGGCGGAGTTCGAGGAGGAGTTTCCCTACGAGGAGACGGAGGACCAGCTCGCCGCGCTCGCCGCGATCAAGGCCGACATGGGCAAGAGCAAGCCCATGGATCGGCTTGTCTGCGGCGACGTTGGATTCGGGAAGACGGAAGTGGCGATCCGGGCGGCGTTCAAGGCGGCGGAGTTCGGCAAGCAGGTCGCCGTGCTCGTGCCGACCACGGTGCTCGCCGAGCAGCACGAGCGGACGTTCCGCTCTCGCTTCGCGGGGTACCCCTTCCGCGTCGAATCGCTCTCGCGGTTCAAGGAGCCCAGAGAGGTCCGCGAGATCGTGGAGGCGACGCGGAAAGGGCAGGTCGACGTGCTCATCGGGACGCACCGGGTGCTCTCCGAGGACGTGCGTTTCAGCGACCTGGGGCTCGTGATCGTGGACGAGGAGCAGCGGTTCGGGGTCGAGCACAAGGAGCGGCTGCTCCGCCTGAGGCTGACCGCGGACGTGCTGACGCTTTCCGCGACGCCCATCCCCCGCACGCTGCACATGGCGCTATTGGGGATCCGCGACATCAGCAACCTCACGACGGCACCGGTCGATCGACGCGCGATCGTGACGGAGGTGCTGCCTTACAACGAGCGGCGGATCCAGCAGGCGATCCGCCGAGAACTCGCGCGCGAGGGGCAGGTCTTCTTCGTCCACAACCGGGTCCACAACATCCGAGAGGTCGCCGACAAAGTGCGCTCGCTCGCGCCCGAGGCCCGGGTGGTCTTCGGGCACGGGCAGATGGACGGCGTAGAACTCGAGAAGGTCATGCTGAGCTTCATCCGCGGCGAGGCGGACATTCTCGTCTCGACAACGATCATCGAGAGCGGGATCGACATCCCCAGCGCCAACACAATGATCATCGCGGACGCGGACCGGTTCGGGCTCGCGGAGCTTCACCAGTTGCGAGGGCGGGTTGGGCGTTCGAAGCACCGGGCGTACTGCTACCTGCTTCTGCCCGAGGACCGCCCACTGACCGAGCCGGCGAAGAAGCGGCTGCAGGCGATCGAGCAGTACTCGATGCTGGGCGCGGGGTTCAAGATCGCGATGCGCGACCTGGAGATCCGCGGCGCGGGGAACATCCTGGGGCCCGAGCAGAGCGGGCACATCGCGGCGGTCGGGTACGAGATGTACTGCCAGTTGCTCGATGCCGCCGTGCGAGACCTGCGCAACGAGGCGCCGCCGACCGTCGCCAGCCGGACGAGCATCGAAATCGGCATCTCCGGCACGATCCCCAAGGCGTACATCCCCAGCGACCAGCGACGCCTTGAGGCCTACCGGCGCCTGGCGACAGCCATGTCGAAGGAAGCGCTCGACAAGGTCCGCAGCGATCTCGCCGATGCGTACGGCGACCCGCCCAAGCCCACCGTTCGGCTCTTCCTGCTCGCGGAACTGCGGGCGGCGTGCGCGCAGCTCGCGGTCAAGTCCGTCAGCATCCGCGACAAGGACGTGGTCTTCCTGACGACCAACGCCAAACCCCTGGCCGAGAAGCTCGCGGCGGTGCCGTCGGGGCAATCCAAGGCGATCGAGGCCCGCGTCTCGATCCTGCCGAGCCAGACCTCCGACAAGGTCGCCGAGGTCTATTTTCGCCCGCCCGAGAAGTACCTTGAGCCCGAGACGCTGCTGGGCGTGCTGCGCAAGCGGCTGCTCTAAGGTCGCGAGGATCACTCGCCGGGCGATTCGTCCATCGCCCGCACCACAAGCCCCGCCCACAGCTCCCGCGGCACGTGCTGCGCGTCGATCCATAGGCTCGCGGGCGTGCGCTTCAGACGGCGTAGCCAGGTGCGCTGGTTCTTGCCGAATCGGCGCGTTTCGATCTTGATCGCTTCGACCGCCTCGTCAAGAGTGCAGCGTCCTTCGAGGTGATCGACGATCTGCTTGTACCCGAGCGCTTCGCGTGCCTGGGTTCCGAGCCGTCCGGCGGCGTGCAGCGACCGCACCTCGCCGACCAGGCCTTGCTCGATCATCGTTCGCACGCGGGCGTTGATCCGCCGGTTGATCTCCTCGATCCCCCACTCCAGCCCGACGAGCACCGCGTCACGGCGGACACGATCCTCGCGGTCCCACTGGGCCTGATGCTCGGAGATCGCCCGTCCGGTCAGCCGGTACACCTCGATCGCCCGGATCGTCCGACGCTCGTCGTTGGGGTGGATTCTCCGGGCGGCCGCGGGATCGATCCGCTCCAGCTCGGCACGCAGGCCGGGCAGCCCCACACCGCGCAACTCGTCGCGGAGGGCTTCGTCCGCCCCCGGGCCGTCGAACATCCCTTCGAGAAGAGACTTGATGTAGAGGTGAGTCCCGCCGACGACGATGGGCACGACGCCCTGAGCGCGGAGGGAGTCGATGAGGCGGTTGGCCTCCGCGAGCCAGTCATGGACGGTAAACGGCGGGCCCGCGGGATCGCAGATGTCGATCAGGTGGTGCACGTTCCCGCCGCGTTCCTCGGGGGTGGGTTTGGCGGAGCCGATATCCATCCCACGGAAGATATGGACCGAATCCGCCGAGATGATCTCGGCGTGGCGTCCGGCGGCGGCGAGCACGCGAGCAACCTCGACCGCCAGCGCGCTCTTGCCGCCGGCAGTGGGCCCCACGATGATCGGGAATCTGGACGTCATGCCGGGGAACAGTACCCCGCGATAGACTGCCCGCGTGCCCCCCGAGAACTTCGCGGCCATCTTCGCGGCGTCCTATCTCCTCGTCGAGCTGGTCGCGCTCCTGCTGGCGATGGACGCGGTGATGAAAGGCCGCACGCCCCAGGGCACGGTGGCGTGGGTGGCCGGGCTGCTGGCGTTCGCCCCGATCACGATCCCGATGTACATCGTTTTCGGATCGCGGCGCTTCGCGGGGTATGTCAAGGCACGTCGGCGTGGCGTGTCGGCGCTGAACCGCCTGGCGAACCGGTACGCCGAGCAGCTCACGCCGTATCGCGTCGCGCTGGGTCCCAAGGCGACGGAACAAGGCCAGGACGCGCTGTTCCTGCCGGTGGTTCGTGGGAACACGGTGAATCTGCTGATGAACGGCGAGGCGACCTTTGACACGATTTTCGCCGCCATCGCCCACGCAACGCGCTCCGTCGCGGTGCAGTTCTATATCGTGCGGGACGACGGGCTGGGCGGGCGGCTCAAGGCGGCGATGATCGACGCCGCCCGACGAGGCGTTCACGTCTACTTCCTGTACGACGGGCTGGGGTCGGCATCGCTGGGCCGCCGGTACGTGCAGGACCTGCGCGACGCCGGGGTGCACGCGCAGGAGTTCAGACCGAGCCGGGCGCCGCGGCTCCGCGTTCAGCTCAACTTCCGCAATCACCGCAAGATCGTCATCGTCGACGGGCAGACCGCCTTCGTCGGCGGGCACAACGTCGGCGATGAGTATCTGGGCAAGAACCCCACGTTCGGTCCTTGGCGCGACACGCACATGAGCATCGAAGGGCCGGCGGCACGATCGGTGCAGCTCTCGTTCGTCGAGGACTGGTACTGCTGCACTCGCAAGCTGCCCGACCTCTGCTGGCCCGACCCGGTCTCGACGCCAGACGATGCCCGTGTCGGCATTCTCGCGACGGGGCCCGCCGACGAGGTGGAAGGATGTCTGCTCGCCTTTGTCCATCTGATCCACGCGGCCCGGACACGCCTCTGGATCGCGACGCCTTACTTTGTTCCGGACCCGGCGATCGTGGCCGCGATCCAGGCCGCCGCTCTGCGCGGGGTTGACGTGGCGCTGCTGATCCCCGCGCGGGGCGACAACCGTCTGGTCGATCTTGCCGCCCGAGCCTACCTCGAGGATTTGTTCCCGCTGGGGATCCGTATCCACGAGCACATCAACGGGTTCATGCACCAGAAGGTCATGCTCAGCGACGACACCGCCGTGGTCGGAACCGCCAACCTCGACAACCGGTCCATGCGGATCAACTTTGAGATCTCCGCCGTGACCGATCACCCGCCCTTCGCCAGGGCGGTCGAGGCGATGCTCGCCGGGGACTTCGCCGGCTCGCGCCGGATCAACGCGGACCGTTTCGCCAAGCGGGCGTTCCACGTGCGCCTGGCAAGCCGGCTCGCGAGCCTCGCCTCCCCGGTGCTCTGACGTACGATCCCGCGTGGGAGACAGCGACCCATCCAAGCGCAGACCCGGGATTCTTGGGCGAGCGAAGTTCCTCTCCTCCGCGGCACGATCCGCGATGCGACGCTACCCCGCCTCGCTCTCGCGTTCGCTGCGAGAGACCCCGCCGCCGCTGGCCGCCGATCAACTCGCCGAGTCGTGGCGTCAGCTCGCCTTGCCATCCGGTCTGTCGGCCGCGTGCTGGCTCGGGCATTGCTCGGTCATGCTCAGGCTCGGGGGGCTCACCATCCTCACCGACCCGGTGCTCTCGCACGTGGTGGGGCCCAGGCTCGCAGGCCGCACCTTCGGCGCACACCGGCTCTCCCCCGCCGTCGCCTCGGCGGGCTCGCTCCCATCCCCCGACCTCGTGCTCATCTCGCACGCCCACTACGACCATCTCGATCGCCCCACGCTGGCGGCACTGGCGGGCTCGCCCGCGAGCCAGACCCGCGTGATCACCGCCCGCCGAACGAGCAGGCTGATCCCCCGGGGCTTCTCATCCATCAGCGAGCTCCATTGGGGAAGCACGATCGAAGTTCAAGGGCTTCGGATCACCGCCCTTCGGCCCAAGCACTGGGGCGCCCGGCACATCTGGGATGTTCACCGCGGGTACAACAGCTATCTGCTCGAGGCCGATGGCTCACGAGTGCTCTTCGCGGGCGATACCGCGATGACCTCCGCCTTCGACAGCTTGGGGCCGATCGATCTGGCGATCTTCGGCATCGCCGCCTACGACCCGTGGATCCACGCCCACGCCAACCCCGAGCAGGTCTGGTCGATGGCCACCTCGATGCCCGCCCGAGCCCTGCTCCCCGTCCACCACTCCACCTTCAATCTCAGCAACGAACCCCCGGACGAGCCCGTCCGCCGGCTTCTGGAAGCCGCGGCAGCACCGCTGCCCCTCCCACAGGCACCCCGCATCATCCTCGCCTCCCCGGGCGAGATCGTCCCCCTGGCAACCACCTAGTGTTCTCCATGCGCAACCTCATCCTCGCTGCTGTTTCGCTCGGCGTCGCCTTTGTCCTGCCCGCGTGCCACAAGGACAGCGCCGAAACGCCCCGAATGACGAGCCTCGATTCGCTGCCTCCCAACGTCGCGGTCTATCGCGTCGCGGGGATGTCGTGCCTGGGCTGCGTCGAGGACGTGACCGAAGTGCTCAATGGCGTGCCGGGCGTCGCAAAGGTCGAGGTCAAGCTCAATGAGAAGCGTGCCTTCGTCACGCTCGCCGCCGACGCCCCGGCGACCAACGACGCCCTGCTGGCCGCGCTGAACGCCAACCCGAGCCACGAGGCCACCCTCGAACGCGACGCCGCCCGCCGCTAACCGCGCTTGATCAGCACCAGCCCCCCGAGCATGAGCGCCACCCCGGCGACCCGCTGCACCGAGATCTCGCGCACCGCCAGCCCGAGCAGCCCGTAGTGGTCGAGCACCATCGACGCGATCAACTGCCCGACGATCATCGCGGCAAGGTAGTTCGCCGCGCCGACCTTGGGCACCAGCACGAGCGCGAGCGTGACGAAAAACGCCCCGCAAAGCCCTCCCGCCCACATCCACCAGGGCCCCGCGCCGAGCGACTCGGCCCGAGGCACGCCCGGGCGGAACGCCGCCGTCACCACGAGCATCGCGAGCAAGCCGACCGCGAAGTTGATCACCCCACCATAGACCTTTGCCCCCGCGTGCTGGGCGAACTTCGCGTTGATGGCGGGTTGAAGGGCCGTCGCCACCCCGGCCAGCAAGGCCAGTGCCAGGTACAACAGATTCTGCGGTGAGAGCATGGGTCGAGCGTAGCCCTTCCTGTGCGCACGCAACATCCTGTCGCCCCGCGACGCCACGCACATAAACCACGCCGATCTCACCACCCACTCGCGATCAGATCCAGACCTGCGCGATCAGGGCCGGCTCGCGCCCCGTCGCCGTCGGCATGTCGCCCACCTGCAGCGTGGCGAACTTCACCTCCGCGTCCGGGTGCGTGTCGAGCCACTCGTTGATGTGCCGGTCCAGATATTCGAGCCCCTGCTGCGACAGCGAGCCCACGAACGTGCGCACGTGCGTGGCGCCGGCCCCGTCCTTGTTGAGAGGCCGCTTCCACCGAGACTCGACGCTCTCGACCTTTGCCGACGACAGGCTGTGGATCTTCGACACGCCGATCGAGGAGCCCACCCCAGCCCCCACTCCTGCACCGGACGCGACCCCGGGACCTGTCGGCCCTCCCCCCGCCGCCGTCGGCGTCGCCCCCGTGTTGGGCACCAGATTGGAATGCTGCGGACGGTACACATGCTCGGCCACGCGACACCTCCTTCAGAACGAAGGCGGCTCAGGCCACGCCCGACCACACAAGGAGAGGCCCGGCTGCCGGGACTCGACCACTGGCATCAGTATGGCTCGCCGAGGCGGCGTCCGCAACCACGATCTGCTCGCGCCGGACAATCTCTCCACATTTCGAACGATCTTCGCCGGACGACCCTGGGATCACCGACACCTCGCTCAGAACTCCGCCAGCTTCGGCACCCGCGGGAAGGGGATCACGTCGCGGACGTTCTGCATCCCCGTGATAAACATCATCGCCCGCTCGAACCCGAGCCCAAAGCCCGCGTGCGGCACGGTGCCGTAGCGGCGCAGGTCGCGGTACCACCAGTATTCCTTGATGGGCAGACCCATCTCGGTGATGCGGGCGTCGAGGCGGTCGAGGCGTTCCTCGCGCTGGCTGCCGCCGATAATCTCGCCGACGCCCGGGACCAGAACGTCCATGGCGGCGACGGTGTCTCCCGGGGCCGACCCGCCGAAGCCGTCGGTCCCCGGGTCGTTGCAGCGCATGTAGAACGCCTTGATCTGCTTGGGGTAGTTCATCAGGATGACCGGGCCCTTGTAGTGCTCCTCGGTCAGGAATCGCTCGTGCTCGCTCTGCAGGTCGGTGCCCCACTTGACCGGGTACTCGAACTTCCGCCCGCCGGCGATCGCCTTCTCGAGCACGCGGATCGCTTCGGTGTACGACACGCGCACGAAGGGGGTTTCCAGCACGTGCGTGAGCCGCTGGAGCAGCCCCTTCTCGATCCGTTCGTCGAAGAACTTCATGTCGTCGGCCCGCTCGGCGAGGCTCGTGCGGATGAGATACTTGATGAACTCCTCGGCCAGCACCGAATCGTCGTGCAGGTTCGCGAAGGCGATCTCCGGCTCGATCATCCAGAACTCGGCCAGATGCCGGCTCGTGTTGCTGTTCTCGGCGCGGAACGTCGGGCCGAAGGTGTACACCCGCGACAGGGCGCAGCAGTACGTCTCGACGTTGAGCTGCCCGCTGACTGTCAGGTGGGTCTCCTTGCCGAAGAAATCCTGACCAAAGTCGACCGGAGCACCCGGGGGAACCGGGGCGTCGGGCTTGGCGCCTTCGGGCCTCACACGCGGGCAGTTCACCATGTCGAGCGTGCTCACGCGGAACATCTGCCCCGCGCCCTCGCAGTCGCTCCCCGTGATGATCGGCGTGTGGACGTAGTAGAACCCACGCTCGTGGAAGAACCGGTGCACCGCCATGCTCAGGCAGTGCCGCATCCGCGCCACCGCCCCGAAGGTGTTCGTCCGCACGCGCAGGTGCTGATGCTCGCGGAGATACTCAAAGGAATGCGGCTTGGGCTGGATCGGGTAGTGGTCCGGGTCGTCCACCACGCCCATCACACGCACCGCCGTCGCCTGGATCTCGTTCCCCCCCTTGGGGTTCTGAACGATCGTGCCGTCCACTTCGACCGAGCAGTGCGTGGTCAGCTTGGCGACCTCGCCCGCGTAGTTGGGCAGGTCCGCCTTCGCCACCGCCTGGATCGCGTCAAAGCACGTCCCGTCGTGCACGGACAGGAACGACAGCCCGCCCTCGGCCTTGCTGTCCCGCCGCGTCCGCAACCAGCCCTTGACCGTCACCGACGACCCGACCGGAGCCTTCAGAGCATCCACCACGCGAAGCCACGCCATACCAAGTACCTCCCCCCCACCGCCTGCAGAATCGGGCCCATCCTAGGTTCAACTGAACGCCGAACATCGCGAAACCCGGCCGACCCGTTCCCCTATGATCCCGCGACTGGGGGAGGTTCCCCGTCGCTCGAAAGGGGTGCACGATGGCGTTGATCTCGCTTCTGATCGGTGTCCTGCTGGCCGTCGCGGTGACGGCGGCCTCGCTCAAGTCCGAGAGCCAGGCGGTCCGCAAGGCCGGGGCGTTCGTCGGGCTTCTCTTCATCATCCTTGGGTTCCTTGCCGGGTCGATCGTCTACGTCAGCCCGGACAAGGTCGGGATCATCTCAAAGAACGCCTTCGGTGCCCGGCTCGATGGGAGCAAGATCATCGCCACCAGCGGCGAGATGGGCATCCAGGCCCGCACGCTCGCCCCGGGCTGGCACCTGGGCTACTGGCCGATCATCTTCGAAGTCCGCACGGTCCCCCTCACCGAGATCAAGTCCGACGAGGTGGGCATCATCGAAACGGCCGACGGGCTCCCCGTCCCGACGGGCGAGCTCTTCGCGCCCGAGTGGAGCGAGACGCAGTTCCAGCAGATGCTCGACGCCGAGCACTTCCTGACCGCGGGCAAGGGCTTCAAGGGCAAGCAGACCAGCGTTCTCAAGCCCGGCAAGTACCGACTCAACACCGAGCTCTACAAGGTGCGCACGGTCAAGCAGACCGAGGTCAAGCCCGGCGAGGTCGCCGTGCTCAAGAGCAACTTCGGCAAGCCGGCGTCGGTGATCGTTCGCGGCGTCGCGGGCGCGGCCGATCCCGCCGCCGACGGCACCAAGCTCCCCGAGGAGAAGCTCCTGCGTCTCGGAGACGAGGGCGAGATGGGCATCCGCGCCGCCCCGCTCCTCCCGGGCAAGTACGCCATCAACACCGACGCCTTCGAGGTCACCGAGATCTGGACCACCCAGATGATCGCCCACTACACCGCCGCCCACAGCGGGAACCCCGTCTCCTCCGACACGACGGACAGCAAGACCCTGCAGACCGACGAGCGCGAGATCCGCGTCACCACGTCCGACGGATTCCAGTTCCCTGTCGACGTCCGGGTCGAGTACTACGTCGAGCCGCAGAACGCGCCGATCGTGGTCGCAAAGCTCGGCGACGACGAGGGCGAGCGTTTCCGCAACGTCCTCAACTCCGCGGTCCGCGCGATCTTCCGCAACAACGCCGAATCCGTCCGCGCGCTCGATTACGTGCAGCAGCGCTCTCACCAGGAAAGCCAGTCCCTCACCATGCTCCGCCAGCAGATGGCAGTCTTCGGCGTCTCCATCAGCGCCGTCCGCATCGGCAACGTGGGCGACCAGCAGACCCTCGGCAAACTCCTCGAAACCCAGACGCAGCGCGAAATCGCCAAGCAGGAGCAGGTGACGATTCAGGAGCAGCAGAAGGCGGCCGAGCAGAAGAAGCTCCTCGCCAAGGCGACGCAGGAGGCCGAGGAAGAGAAACGCCTCGCCACGGCGACCTACGAGGTCAAGATCGCCGACGAAACGATGAAGAAGCGGGTCAAGGAGGCCGAGGGCGAGGCCGAGGCCACCGAGATCAAGGCCAAGGCCCAGGCCGACGCCTACCGCCTGATCGCCGAACAGATCGGCAAGTCCAACGCCGCCCTCATCGAGCTGCTCAAGGTCGTGGGCGAGCGCAACATTCAGATCACGCCGCGCATCCTCATCAACGGGTCGGGCGCCGACACGTCACAGGCCAACACCGCCCTCATCGGCACCATGCTGGACCGCATGATCGCCGATGACGAGAAGACCCCGCCAGCACGGCCGAACACGCCGCCGCAGGCCCCCTCCCAGCGATGAACTTCGCACATCAGTCTTACTGACCGACGCGGGGGTTGTTGACCCAACCCCACTTGACCGCCCCGAAGCGGTACAAGCGGTACCAATCCTGCTTCGTGCCCTTCATGTTGATGTACAGGTGGTTCGCGTTGAAATCGCGGGCCGCATCCCCGGGGGCCACTTCCCGCGGCCCGGTCGGTGCCTTGAACAGATACACCGTGTTGTCCAGGTTCGCCACGTGCCCGCCCTTGCTGTGCCGCCGCGTCACCTGGTCATAGTTCCCCCACAGCCCGTCGACGTACGTGTCGTTGTACACCGGCGTGCTCTCCTCCACGAAGATCGGCAGCCCCGGCATCGGCACAAGCCGGTTCACCACCTGCACGTTCGTCAACCGGATCACTCCCTCCAGCGTCCCGTCCGGCGGCAGATACGCCACCTGCGGCTTGATGTAGTTCCTCGCTCCCTCCAACTCACCCGGCATCGTGTAGTCGAACAGAATCCCCACGTCCGAGTTCCACATGTTGTTGCTGTTGGCCGAGTAGTTGCCCCGGTTCCGCTTGTTCGTCGGACACTCCGCGATCTGTGGCACGTTCGCCGCGTACTGGAACGCCCATCCCGGAGTATCACGCCGCGGATCATTCGGAGCGGCCCGATCCTCGATCCGCGCCCACCAAGCGTTGCCCGACCAGTTCGCCGTGTTGCGGACCCCGCCGTTGGGCATCCGCGGCGCAATGATCCACACCTGTTCCTTGTAGTCGTTCGCGTAGAACAGCGACGTCCACGACAACTCGCGGATGTTGCTCAGGCACTTCACCTCGCGAGCAATCTCCCTCGCCTTTCCCAGCGCGGGCAGCAGCAGCCCCACCAGCATCGCCACGATCGCGATCACCACCAGCAGCTCGATCAACGTGAACGCGCTTCGACGAACCATCACCGGCCTCCTCGCGCCCACTCACCCCGGCCCGAACGGCACGCCGAGAACTCGACGCTCGAACCCGCTCGGGCCATCCACCCCCGCACTATACCGATTCCTCATCCCTCCACAACACCCGCATCCCCCTAGACTTCCCTTCGAACCGCCTCCGCAGGCCCCGTTGGTCCCCACGAACGCCCTCCACCATGACACCGCCCGATCCATCCCTTTCGAACGCAACCCCAACAACACCGGGCGACTCTCTCCCTCATCCGCTCGGCCTCACCTCCGATCAATTCATCAAGGCCTACGCCGGTCGCATCATTCTCGACCGCATCGGCGGTGCCCCGGGAGCGCTGCTGGCCTATCGACGCCTTTTCCGGTCCGCCAATCTTGAGGGACTCCGCCAGGCCGTTCCCCACTTCGAGACCCCCGCCGTCGCCACGCTCCTGCGCGACCAGTGCCCCGAGGGCGATGTCCTCAAGTTCTCCCTCCGAGTCCCCGGCACCACACTCGGCATCCCCGGCTCGCTCCACGGCACCCGCACCTTCGACCAACTCGCCACCGAGAGCGTCCTCATCCCCATGATCGGCCGCAAACGCCGACTCACACACACCCTCTGCGTCAGCAGCCAGGTCGGGTGCGCCATGGGCTGCCGATTCTGCGAAACCGCCCAGATGGGGCTCATCCGACACCTCGAACCCCACGAGATCGTCGCCCAGTGGTTCGCCGCCACGCACGCCGTGGGCATCCGCCCCGCCAACATGGTCTTCATGGGCATGGGCGAGCCCATGGACAACCTCGACAACGTGCTGCAGGCGATCGATGTCCTCAAGGACAACAACGGCGCGGGGATGCCCATCTCCAAAATCACCATCTCCACCGTCGGGCGGGTCGACGGCATCCTCCGCCTCGCGGAGCACATCCACCAGCCCGGATGGCGCCGTCTCAACCTCGCGATCTCCCTCAACGCCCCGAACGACGAGGTCCGTTCCGACCTGATGCCCATCAACCGCCGCTGGAACATGGCCGAACTCCAGGCCGCCCTGCTCCAGTTCCCCATCTACGGCGGGGGCAAGCTCTGCATCGAGTACGTCCTGATCCCGGACGTCAACGACCTCCCGCATCACGCCAAAGAGATCGCCGACTTCGTCGCCCCCATCAACGCCCACTACCAGCACGAAACACTCCGCGGCGTGCCCCGCGTGATGATCAATCTCATCCCCTACAACCCCCGCCGAAACAGCCCCTGGCCCGCCCCAACCGAAGAAGCCGTCGATCGCTTCATCGATCTCCTCAACGCCCACAACGTCTACGTGAAGCGCCGCCGAACCAAAGGCCGCGACCTCATGGGCGCCTGCGGCCAGCTCGGCTCCGCAGAGATCCGCCAGCGCAAGCTCGTGCAGGTCGGTCTGCCCAAGCCCTGACCGATCCAACACGGCCGCCCCAACCCCGCTTCAACCCCACTTCAACTGAGGCCAGATCCCTCCACCGCGGCATGCCCCCGCGCGGTAGGCTCACGCCCGAACCGCAGGAGCACACCCATGCACCGCCGAGAGTTTTTCCGCGCCGCCGCCGCCACGGGCGTCACCATGTCCGCCATCCCCGCCGCCAATGCCTCAGCCTCCGAGACCATGCCACAACCCAAGAACCGACTCAAGCAGTCGATCTGCCGCTGGTGTTTCGGCTCCTTCAAGCTCGACCAGCTCGCCCAGCACGCCAAGGACATCGGCTACCAGTCGATCGAGCTGCTCAACCCCGACGAGTGGCCTGTGGTCGCCAAGGCCGGGCTCACCTGCGCCGTCGCCTCGTTCGTTCCCTCCAACACCATCCCGCGCGGGTTCAACCGCGTCGAACATCACGACTCGATCATCAAGGAACTCGAAGAACGCCTCCCGCTCGTCAAGGAGGCCGGCATCCCCGCCCAGATCGTCTTCTCCGGGAACCGCAACGGCCTCTCCGACGCCGATGGCCTCAAGAACTGCGCCGCCGGGCTCAAGCGGATCGTCCCCCTCGCGGAGAAACTCGGCGTCACGATCGTGATGGAGCTCCTCAACTCACGCCGTGACCACCGCGACTACCAGTGCGACCGCACCGAGTGGGGCGCGAACCTCGTGAACGAAGTCGGCTCCGACCGCTTCCGCCTTCTCTACGACATCTACCACATGCAGATCATGGAGGGCGACGTCATCGCCACGATCCAGAAGCACCACAAAGCCATCGGCCACTACCACACCGCCGGGAACCCGGGCCGAAACGAGTTCGACGATTCGCAGGAACTCAACTACAAGGGCATCTGCAGCGCCATCGTCGCCACCGGCTACACAGGGTTCCTCGGGCAGGAATTCATGCCCCGCAAGGACCCGCTGACCTCGCTTCGCGAGGCGTTCGCCATCTGCGACGTCTGATCAAGAAACACGGCACGCCCCGGAATGACAGCACGCGCGCCCGTCGCCGGACGCGCGTGCCGTTCGATTCGCGTGCGTCTGTCTCAGCGAACGGCCGGGGCCTGCGGCTCGTCCTTCTCAAATTCCTTGTGCGCAGCGTCCTTGTGCGACTTGATCTTGCCGAGCGTGGCCTTCGCCTCGGCCGTCTTCCCGTCCAGGACCTGCTCCTCCAGCTCGATCAGCATCTTCAGCAGCGTGATGTGCGACCGGCGGTACGCCTCCTGGCCCTTCTCGGAAGGATCCTTGATGTTCGAGGGCTTCATCCGCTTCGCGCCCACGCACGCGCTCTGCATCTGCGAGATGTCCGCGAGATTCGCCTCTTTCTGATCCGCCTTGTCGATGTTCGCCTCGAGGTTCTTCATCGAGCGATTCATGATCTTCATCGCCTGCTCGAGCGCCCTCGCGCTGTCCACCGCCGCGGGCCTCTGACCCGCCGGAGGGGCCGTCGGCTGCACCGGCCGACCCTCGGGCTGCGTGGGCGCCACGCCCGTCGGCTTCTCTCGCACCGGCGCAGGCTGCGCCACCACCGCCGCACACGCCACCGCCAGCCCCAGAACGCCCATCGCCAACGTGCCATTCCCTGCCATAAACGATGCCTCCTTCGTCGTATCCCAAACCTGTTCCGAACCAACCCGAGTATACCTCCATCGGCACCGGAACCCTCGGCTCTCGACAAACCCGCCGCCGCCCCGCACAGTACAGTCCCATCATGCGAACGCTGCGTTCATCGCTCCACTTGCTCGCCCTGCCCATCGCCCTTGCTTCGTGCGCCCACACTCTTCCCTCCGCCGACGCCACCACCCCCACGCCGCCCCCCAAACCCACCCCCAACGCGGTTCGTGCCGATGGGTCCGCCCTGCGCGACGAGTACCAGCTCTATTGGGCCGACGAGTTCAACGGCACCTCGCTCGACGAGTCCAAGTGGGGGTTCTGGCTCCAGGGCAAGTACCGCGACGGTTTCAACTCCCGCGACGCCGTCTCCGTCGCCGACGGCGTCCTCTCCATCACCATCTCCAAACAGCCCCGCCTCAACGCCCAAGGCGTCCGCGAAGATCGCTTCCTCTCCGCCATGCTCACCACCGAACGCAAGTTCGAGACCACCTACGGCTACTTCGAGGCACGCCTCAAGTTCCAGACCCAGCCCGGCTTCTGGTCCGCTTTCTGGATCAACACCCCCACCATGGGCAAGCCCACACACGACCCCGCGCGATCCGGCGTCGAGATCGACATCATCGAGTACCTCGCCACGCCCACCTACCGCAACCGTGCGCTCCACACGATCCACTGGGACGCCAAGACCCCGCACCACCAGCGCGACCACACCAACATCCCCATCAAAGGCTTCGGCGAGTCGTGGCACACCGTCGCCGCCGAGTGGACACCCACCGAGATCGTCTTCTTCGTCGACGGCAAAGAGACCTGGCGCACCACCAAAGCCATCTCCAAACGCCCCCAGTACCTCGTGCTGAGCTGCGAGATCGGCGATTGGGCCGGCGACATCCGCACCGCGACCCTCCCCGACCGCTTCCAGGCCGACTACGTCCGCGTCTACAAGCGCAACAAGAGTGACGCACGCGCCGCCGCCGCCGATGAATCGCCCCGCCTCCAGCCCCCCGAGCCCAACGCCCTGCGGGCCTACTTCACTCGCCATCCCAATGACCGCATCGACGCCGCCGCACCTTGGAACCCAGCCGCCCCCGTCACTAAGGCCGACGCTCAGCGTTATCGCGACGCCATGTGGCAGGCCTACGCCGCCGCACCGGGTCCGATGCAATCCGCCTTGAAGAGCATGGTCGAGGCCGGCGCGATCACTGTCGGCAACGCCTCCATGCCGTACGTCCTCCAGCAGCGCGGGCCGCTCCCCCCGCGTGGCTGGCCCACCACGATCTCCCTCCACGGCGGGGGCAACGTCGCCAAGGACATCAACGACCGCCAATGGCAGAACCAGCAAGGCCGATACCAGCCCGATGGAGTCGCCATCTTCCCCCGCGCCGCGATCGACGGCCCCGGGCTCTGGCACGCCGCCCACAACTACGACCTCTTCGATCGGCTCGTCCGCGCCGCCATCCTCTTCCACAAGGCCGACCCCGATCGCATCTACCTCATGGGCTACTCCGAGGGCGGCTACGGCGCCAACCGGCTCGCCCCCAACATGGCCGACCGCTTCGCCGCCTTCTCCGTCGCCGCCGCGGGCGAAATGCTCGACCGCGCTCCCGCCGAGAATCTCCGAAACCTCCCCATGAACCTGCAGGTCGGCGAGAAAGACCCCGGCTTTGACCGCATCGGCCTGGCACGAACCTGGGCCGAGCGGCTGCGTTCCCTCGCCGCCAATGACCCCTTCCCGCAGGACTCGCCCTACCAGATCGAGTTCGTCGAACACCCCGGCAAAGGCCACGCCATCGACGACCGATCCTCCACCGCCTGGATGCTCGCCCGCGTCCGCAACCCCGTCCCGCGCCGAATCGTCTGGACTCAATCCGGCCCAGCCCAGACCCATCGTTACTGGCTCAAGCTCGACCAGCCCATCCCCCATGGCACGCAACCAGCCTGGGAGAACCGCCCGCAGTCCATCGACGCCCGCGTCGACGGGCAGACCATCACCCTCGATGTTCGCGGCGGGCTCCCCTCCGTCACCGTCCGCCTCGACGATCGCCTCCTCGACCTCGACAAGCCCGTCTCCATCGTCGTCAACGGCTCCCAGGCCTTCTCGGGCATGATCGCGCGAAGCCTCAAGACCCTCGCGCAAACCCTCGAAGAACGCGGCGACCCCAAGCTCATGTTCTCCGCCGAGGTCACCGTCCAGGTGCCCGCCTCACCCCCGCTCCCCGCCGATCAGGCCGAAGCGCAGGCCGTCCGCGACGCCCTGACCCGCGCCGGCCCCAACGCCGCCGAGTTCGAGTCGGCCCTCGCCCAACTCTCCGGCGAAGAACGCGAGTCGCTCTGGTTCCTCATCCGCACCATGCCCGACCGCGACCTCCGCGAGCTCAAGGCCGACCTCCTCCTCAGCAACGTTCGCCTCGCGCACCGCGCCTGGAAGGAATCCCCCTGGGGATCGACCATCAGCCAGGCCCATTTCCGCCAGTACATCCTCCCCCTCGCGCACCTCAACGAGAAACGCGAAGACTGGCGCACAGGCTTCTTCGAACGATTCCGCGAAAAGGCCTGGTCCTTCCGCGACCCCATCGAGGCCACCAAGTGGCTCAACGACACCCTCAACAACACCCTCAACGTCCATTACCACGCCACCAAACGCCCCAAGCCCGACCAGAGCCCCTCCGAATCCATCGCCGCCGGCTACGCCTCGTGCACCGGGCTCAGCATTCTCCTCGCCGACGTCTGCCGCGCCGTCGGGATCCCCGCCCGAATCGTCGGCGTCCCACTCTGGACCAAAATCGAAGGCAATCACAACTGGGTCGAGGTTTGGGGCGGGCCCATCGAGGGCGACCGCTTCGTCCGCCGCTGGTACAACGTCGGCGGCACCGGCAGCGACCCCCGCGACGGCGACTGGGTCAACGAACGCTGCCGCGAACAGACCGACCCCGACAAGCCCGAGCACATGGTCTACGCCGCCGTCACCAGGCAGGCCGATCGCCACTTCCCCCTCGTCTGGGACCGCTCCATTACCTACGTCCCCGCCCACAACGTCACCCGCTTCTACAAAACACCCGTCGACGTCGCGCCGCCCCTCGGCACCGACGCCTCAGCCGAAATCTGGTGGAACGGCGAACTCGTCGCGTTCGTCCGCGGCGACATCAAGGTTCCTCTCGCCGCAGGCGAGCGATTCGTTGTCCGCCGCCGCGACGCCTCCGGCGCCTGGATCACCAGCGACCTCAACCCCTGAACCCCTTCATCCAGAACCGACTGTTCACGACGTCGCGGGACGTTCCAGAATCGCCCGAAGATTCTCAAGCCTCGACGCCCAGTACACACGCGACCGCTTCACAGCCTCGGCGTCCGCCAATCGCCGATGGTCGATCCGCACCATCGTGCGCCCGCCATCCCGCGCGTCAAACGTCGCCTCCACGCTCGTCCCCTCGTCGTGTCCCGGCGTCGTCCACGTCGCACGCACGCTCTTGTCATCCTTCGACGAACGAACCTCGATCGGCGAACCCGACAACCAACGATCACGCAGCGTCGGCTCCATGAACGCGGCATACAGCTTCGGCGCCGGCGCCGCGATCGTCTTGCTCACGCTCACCTGAAACCCATCCGCCGCCTGATTCGCCTCCCGCTTGCCCCGCGCCTGCTCATACCCCACCGTCACCTGCTGGCTCCACCAATCACCCACGCCGTGCTCCGCCACCAGCGCCACGATCCCCCGGTGATCACGATCCGCCGCGCCGGCCCGGTCCAGAATGCTGAGCCATTCCGTCCAGCCCTTGCCCGTCGCCTGATGCACCGCCGCGTTCGAGATCCCCGCCACCTTCAGCGACGTTCCCGCCGCGGGCTTGGCCGTCGCCCCTCCCGATCGGCGCGACACCTTCTTCGCCCCAGTCTCCGCCGATGCCGCACCCGCTTCCACAACCTCCGCCTTCTTCGCAGACACCTTGCCCACGCCCTTCTTCGCGGCAACCGCCCTCCCCGGCTTCATCGCAGCAGCGACTTTGGCACCCTTCGCACCCGCACCCCGCGCCGGCTTGCCCACACCCTTGGACCCCGACGCCTTGGTCTTTCCGCCCGCTCTGGCCGAGGTCGTCGGCCCGCCCGATGCCCCCTTGCCCCCGCGCGAACCCTTCCCCTTCCCGGCGGCCGATCGTGCTTTCTTCGCCATGGCGTACGCTCGCAGCAGACGACCCGGGCGCTCACGTTGGTCACCAACGCCCCAGAACCTCGGGCCCGTCTAGTAAGACGATACGGCCTGTGACGCCCCCCCGCAAGGGTGTCCACGCAACACTCGCCCCACACACAACGCGAACCCGGCCGCCGACCGATCAGTAGGAGAGACCTCCCCCCGCACGTACGATGCTCGGGGGACGGAAGACCGAAACGAGGACCAACCATGTGCGGGATCGTCGCCTACATCGGGAACAAGCCGGCCCAGAACATCCTCATCGAAGGGCTCAAACGCCTTGAATACCGCGGCTACGACTCCGCCGGCGTCGCCACCATCGAATCCGATGGGCTCCACGTCGTCCGCGCCGTCGGACGCGTCAGCAACGTCGAAGACCGGCTCGAGTCCATCGGCGGCCTCCGAGGATCCGTCGGCATCGCCCACACCCGCTGGGCAACCCACGGCGGCGTCACCGAAATCAACGCACACCCCCACAAGGACGATCGCCACGGCATCGCCGTCATCCACAACGGCATCATCGAAAACTACGCCGCCCTCAAGACCTGGCTCGAAGAACGCGGGCACACCTTCTCCTCCCAGACCGACACCGAAGTCATCTCCATGCTCGTCTCCGAGCTCTACGAGGGAGACCTCGAAGCCGCCGTCCAGGCCGCACTCCGCGAAGTCACCGGCGCCTACGCCATCGCCGTCATGTGCGCCAAAGAACCCGGCACACTCGTCGTCGCCCGCAAGGGCTCGCCCCTGATGGTCGGCGTCGGCAACGGCGAATACATCGTCGCCTCCGATCCCTCCGCCATCGTCGCCCACACCACCCAGGCTTTCTCCCTCGACGACTACAACGTCGTCAAAATCACGCGCGACGGCTTCAAGACCTCCGATACCAACAACACCCCGGTCTCCCCCAAGATCATGCAGCTCGAACTCGAACTCCAGGAGATCGAACTCGGCGGCTACGCCCACTTCATGCAGAAGGAGATCTTCGAGCAGCCCAAAGCGCTCACCAACTGCTTCCGCGGCCGCATCGACGACCGCGAAGGAAAGGTCGTGCTCGGCGGCGTCTCCGCCTTCGCCAAGGAACTCACCAAGGCCAAGAAGTTCGTCCTCCTCGGACAGGGCACCGCGCTCCACGCCGCCATGATCGGCGAGTATCTCCTCGAAGACCTCGTCAAGGTCCCCGCCGTGGCTGAGTACGCCTCCGAGTTCCGCTACCGCAACCCCATCATCGAAGAGAACACCGTCGCCATCGCCGTCAGCCAGTCCGGCGAGACCGCCGACACGCTCGCCGCACTGCACGAGGCCAAGGACCGCGGCGCCCTCTCATTGGGCGTCATCAACGTGGTCGGCTCCACAATCTCCCGCGAGACCGACGCGGGCGTCTACCTTCGCGTCGGTCCCGAGATTGGTGTCGCCTCGACCAAGGCCTTCACCGGGCAGGTCGCCGTCCTCACCCTCATCTCCCTCTACCTCGCCCGCCGACGCTTCATGTCCGCCGACCAGTGCGCCGAACTGCTCCTCCAGCTCGAAACCGTCCCCTCCAAAATCGAGCGCATCCTCGAGCAGGACCACAAGATCCGCGCCGTCACCGAAAAATACTGCCACCGCGAGAACTGGCTCTTCCTCGGTCGCGGGTACAACTACCCCACAGCCCTCGAAGGCGCACTGAAGCTCAAGGAAATCTCCTACATCCACGCCGAAGGCATGCCCGCCGCCGAAATGAAGCACGGCCCCATCGCCCTCATCAACGAGGGCATGCCCGCCGTCTTCATCGCCAACAAGGGCAGGCAGTACGAAAAAGTCATGTCCAACATTCAGGAAGTCAAATCCCGAGGCGGGCACGTCATCGCCGTCGCCACCGAGGGCGACGAGCAGATCAAGAAGTACGCCGAGGACGTTCTCTACATCCCCGACATCCCCGAACCCCTCTCGCCACTCCTGGCTGTCGTTCCCCTCCAGCTCATGGCCTACCACGCCGCCGTCGTGCGCGGTCACGACGTCGACAAGCCGCGAAACCTCGCCAAAAGCGTCACCGTCGAGTAATCCCGGCTTCCCCCCAGCCCCCGTCAGCCCTCCTCAAGCAGATAACTCCCACCCGGACGTCCACGGACACCCCCGCAAACTGCGGAACCGCGCCCACCTTCCGCCGATAGCTGGGGCACCATGGACGAGCCCCGTCCCAACACGCACCGCGATCGCCCCCCGCTGTCGCTCCGCGATCGGCTCGCCCGGATCCTCCCCGCACGTCCCGTCGAGATTCTCGGGCCCGAACTCGTCCGAACCTCCAGGCTCGAACTCAGGCCCATCGTCGACAAAGACCGCTCGTCCTTCCTCGAAGCCATCGCCCAAAGCCGCGACGAACTCTCCCGCTACTACGACCTCTGGCACCCCGGCGACCGAGACGAAGATGTCTTCCGACGCCAACTCGCCCTCTGCCACGCCGGTTCCGCCAGCGGCAAAGCCTGGCGACGCGGCGCCTTCACTCCCTCGGGCGACTTCGTCGGCTGTTTCAACCTCTGCAACATCGAGCACGGCCTCGAAGAAACCGCCGAAGCCGGATGGTGGATCCGCTCCGACGTCGGTCGCCTCGGGCTCGGCAGCGAAGGCGTCTCCGCGCTCGTCCAATTCGCCCTCGACACCGGACACGGCGGCCTGGGCCTCACCCGCGTTACCGCACTCATCCACGCCCAGAACACCCCGAGCCTCCGCGTCGCAGAACACGCCGGCATGACCCACGCCCCCAACGAAACCGCCTCCGTCCTCCTCAACGGGCAATGGGTCCCCCACGTCGTCTACTCGCGCAGCGCAACCCCGCTCGGCGGTATGCTCGCGGGATGAACCCTCTCTCTCGCCGGATGGTCCTCGCCAGCGGTGCCGCTGCAGCCGCCTCAGCGATCACGCACACCTCACACGCCCAGCCCACCTCCGCCGGCGAACCCTGGCGCGGCGCTCCAGGTGCCTCCGGCGAACCCATGGGCGACGCCCATCGCGGCCCATGCTCCATCGCCTCCGGCAACGGCCTCCGCTCCGTCACACGAGCACGCCAACTCCTCGACCAGGGTTTCGACCCCGCCGATTGCATCGTTCAAGGCGTCGCCATCATCGAAGACGACCCCGAAGACATGTCCGTCGGCCTCGGCGGCCTCCCCAACGCCGACGGCATCGTCGAACTCGATGCCTCCGTCATGTACGGGCCCACGCACAAGTCCGGCGCCGTCGCCTCCCTCCGCAACATCCGCAACCCCGCTCAGGTCGCCCTTCTCGTCCTCCGACGTACCGACCACTGCCTCCTCGTCGGCGAAGGCGCCCTCCGCTTCGCCACCAGCATGGGCTTCAAGGAAGAAAACCTCCTCACCGAAAACGCCCGCCGCGAGTGGCAACGCTGGCGCGAGAACATGAGCAAGAACGACGACTGGCTCAACGACGACGAACGAGACACCCCCAAGGGCAAACCCTTCGAACAGCCAGGACAACTCGCCGCATCGAAGGACCCCGCCTTCACCTACGGCACCGTCCACTGCTCCATCGTCACCCCCGACAAGGACGTCGCCTCCTGCACCAGCACCAGCGGCCTCTCCTGGAAGATCTCGGGTCGCGTCGGCGATTCGCCCATCATCGGCGCGGGCAACTACTGCGACAACGCCGTTGGCGCCGCCGGTTGCACAGGTCGCGGCGAATCCTGCATCACCAACCTCGCCGCTCACACCATCGTCATGCTCATGGAACGAGGCCTCACCCCCGCCGAAGCCGCCCTCGCCACCGCCAAGAAAATCGCCGATAACACCAAGGAAAAACGCCTCCGCGACGCCAAGGGACGCCCCAACTTCAACGCCAGCTTCTACGCCCTGCGCAACGACGGCGCCTGGGGCGGGGCCTGCCTCCATCCCGGCGGGAGCATGGCCGTCGCCGACGCCGCCGGCTCGCGCGTCGTTCGCCTCCCCGCACTCTTCGCCGACTGACGCCCGCTCAACGCTTCTTCCGCTTCTCGAACCGATCCTTGATGCTCGGCGTGTAGCTCGACCCCTTCGTCCGAACCCCCGGCATCCCCGACAGCCCGGGCAGCAGCCCGTTCAGCCCCCCCTTGCTCGACGCCGCCGCCTTCACCGCGTCGACCTTGTCCTTCCCGCTCATCCCCGCCATCGTTCGGCTCAGCGTCGAGATCATCTCGAACTGCTTCACCAACTGCCCCACATCCTCCGGCTTCACCCCCGACCCCTTCGCGATGCGCTTCCGACGCGAGAAGTCGATCTCGCCCGGTCTCGACCGCTCCACCTTCGTCATCGAGTTGATCATCGCCTCCACGCGATCGAGCTGCTTCTCGTCGATGTTCACGTTCTTCAGCATCGGCCCCACGCCGGGCAAGAGCCCCAGCAGATGACGCATCGGCCCCATCCGCCGCAGCGTCTTGAGCTGCTTGAGGAAGTCGTCCATCGTCATCTCGCCACGCGAGATCTTCTCCTGCAGCCGCTCCGCTTCCTCCTGGCTCACCTGCTCGTGCGCCTTCTCCACCAGCGCCAGCACGTCGCCCATCCCGAGAATCCGCCCCGCGAACCGATCCGCGTGGAACTCCTCCAGCGCATCGATCTTCTCACCCATACCCACGAACCGGATCGGCGCGCCCGTCACATGCTTCACCGACAACGCCGCGCCGCCGCGCGTGTCGCTGTCGAACTTCGTCAGCACGATCCCGTCCACGTCCAGCTTCTCGTGGAACGACTTCGCCGAATTCACCGCATCCTGCCCGGTCATCGCGTCCACGACCAGGAAAATGTGGTGCGGCACCAGCACCTTCCGCACCGCCCCAAGTTCCCCCATCAGCTCGTCATTGACGTGCAGCCGACCCGCCGTGTCCAAAATCACCGTGTCGACGCCCCGGGCTCTCGCCTCCGCCAACGCCCGCTGGCACACCTGCACCGCCACCCCCACCGCTTTCCCATACTCCGCCGACTTGTCCGGCTCCCCATAGAACGTGACGCTCCCGCCCCCCGGCGCCTCCGCCTGCACCTGCTTCGCCACGATCTCGAGCTGCTCCACCGCCGCCGGCCTCTGCAAGTCCGCCGCAACCAGCATCACGCTCCGACCGCGCTTCTTCAGAAACGCCGCCAACTTCCCGCACGTCGTCGTCTTTCCCGATCCCTGCAACCCGCACATCATCACCACCGTCGGCCCGGGCGAGACCCGCATGATCGGCTCGGTCTTCGACAGCCCCCCAAAACCGCCCGGCATACCCGCTCCGGGCAACCCCGGCGCACGCCCCGACATCTGGCCCGCCACGCCGCCGCTCGCCCCAAGCCCACCACCCGCCCCACCCGGCGTCAGCCCCGCCGTCAAAGGCCCCGCCAGTTCCGCCGCCGCCTGCCTCGCCTCTTCCTCGCTCTTGGGCACGCCCCCGAGGAACCGCACCAGCTCCTCGTGCACGATCCCGATCATCTCCTGCTCCGGGCGCAGCGTCTTGGACACCTCCCGACCGACCGACGCCTTGAGCACCCGATCACAGAACGCCTCCACCACCTCCACGTGCACGTCCGCGTCGATCAGTGCCGAACGCACCTCGACCATCGCCTCACGCACATTCGATTCGCTGATCGCGTTCTGACCCGCCAGCCGGCGATACAACCCCTGAAACGCGTCGGTAAGCCGCTCAAACATGTTCGTCGCCGGCAAAAACGCCGACCTCCCTCGCCGTTCGGCCAGGGGCTTGACCGACCAAGCGTACGCCCTTCCACCACCCCGCGGTCCACCCCGATACACTCCCCCCGACATGTGGCAGTGGATCCAGCAAAACATCGGCCTGCAGAACCTCGTCGTGATCCTCCTGCTCGGCAGCGGGTTCCTCCAATGGATCATCGCCCAGCTCCAGGCCCAGCGCGCCGCCAAGAAGGCCCGTGAAGCCATGCAGGCCTCCGAACTCGAAGCGCTCCGCACCGGACGCCCCATCGCCTCTCAGAACGCCTCTACTCCGGTCGCCCAGCCCCCGCTGCAATCCTCCCGCGAACGCCGACTCGAAGAAATCGCCGCCGCCCGCCAAAAGCAGCTCGAAGAGCTCCGCCGCCGCGCCGCTCAACGTCGCTCGGCCCAACCGCCAGCCGAAGCCAGATCCGCGCCGACCACGCCCATCCCGCGCGACGCCACCGACGACACCAACGCCCAGCGCCGACAGGCCGAGGAACGCCGACGCGCCCGTCAGGAAGCTCGCGCCCGCCAGGAGGCAGCCCAGCGACAGGAAGCCGCCGCCAACGAGCAGGCGCTCCTCCGCCAGGCCGACGAACGCCGAGAAGTCGAACGCCGTGCCCTGCTCGACCGTGCCGATTCCGCCGCTCGCGCCGCCGCGGCACGCGCTACCGCCGCCGTCTACGCCGAACCCGCCGTCAAGGGCAGCCCCCAGGCCGCGATTGCCGCCGCCGCCGCGAACGCCAAACGCTCCCTCCCCGACCCCGCCATCTCCGGCTCTCTCTCCCCAGCCGACCTCCGCCGGGCCATCATCCTCCGCGAGATCCTCGGCAACCCCGTCGCCCTCCGCAACCCCGCGGCCGAAGGGGCAATCCCATGAATCGAGCCCTTTGCCTCGCCACGCTCGGCACCATCGCCCTCACACTCCCGGGATGCACCGGACTCCAGGCCGATCCCAACAACCCCTCCGAAAGCGTCCTCGACCTTCTCTTCGCCGAACCCAACTTCGCCAACATCGCCGCCAACGCACAGGATCCCTTCGACAGCGACAACCGCTTCCGCGGCACCCTGCAGCTCTCCGTCTCCCCCGCCGGCAGCGACCCCGTCAACGTCGCCCTGTACGCCGCCAACTCCGAAGACGAAGAAGCCTCCGTTCGCGCCGCAGCATGCCGCGCTCTCGGCCGCCACGGCAGCCCCGAACACGTCCCCCTCCTCGTCCGCCGTCTCACCGATGCCGACGTCGGCGTCCGCAAGGAAGCCGCCCGCGCTCTCCAACGCATCCACAGCCCCGCCGCCATCGACCCACTCCTCACCGCACTCCGCGAGCCCGGGCTCACCCGACGCGCCGGCGGCGAGGTCGACCCTGACGTTCGCGCCGAAGCCGCCATCGCACTCGCCCAGTACCGCCGACCCGACGTCCTCCAAGGGCTCATCGAAGCCCTCGGCGACTCCCGCCTCGCCGTCAACCACAACGCCCTCGAATCCCTCCGCGTCACCACCGGACAGGACTTCGGCTACGACCGCGCCGCCTGGCTCGCCTGGCTCCAGGGCCGCCGCGAACCCTTCGCCGCCGGCTCCCTCTTCACCTTCCCCGCCTACTCCCGCGACCTCTGGATCATCGAGCGACTCCCCTTCATCCCCAAACCCGTCAACGAGTCCTCCTCCACCCCAGCCGGTATGCCCCTCACCATCGCGCCCACCGGCTCCCGATAACGACACCACGCACTCAACCCCACTCCCCACGCGGCCGATCCCGGGGGTGGAGGACACTGTGCGCGCCCTGCGGATGCTCGGAGGAAAGCCCACCATCGATCCGCTGGCCGAGCTCCCACCGCTCGCCCCGGGCGAAGCCCTCGTCCGCATCCGCCGAGCCTCCCTCACCTCCGTCGAAGCGCTCGCAGGACTCTCCGCCGCCGATGGGCGAACCCTCGGCCACGAAGCGGTCGGCGTCGTCGAACGCATCGAACACAACGGCCGCCCGGACTGGAAGCAGCTCGAAAACGCCCGCGTCGCCATCCACCCCGTCGTCTCCTGCGCCGCCTGCGCCCTCTGCCGCGCAGGACTCGCCTGGCACTGCGCCGCCCGTCGCGTCATCGGGCTCTCCACGCCGCAGGGCGCACTGGCCGACCGCCTCGTCGTCCCCGCACGAAACCTCATCCCCATCCCCAACACTCTCGACGACGACAAAGCCTGCCTCGCCGTCACCGTCGGCGCCGCCATCCAGCTCACCCACGCCGTCCGCGTCGAGGGAAAGACCTTCGTCACCGTTCTCGGCGACGGACCCATCGGCCTCCTCGCCGCCCAGATCCTCGCACGCAAAAACGCCTCCGTCCGCCTTCTCGGCCGACATCCCGATCGCTTCTCACTCTGCGAACGCTGGGGCATCAAGCACCGCCACGAGTCCGAAGCCGGCCGACGCGCCGACCAGACCATCGTCCTCGACTGCACAGGCTCCCCCGCAGGCCTCGGGCTCGCCGCCCGTCTCGTCAGACCCCGCGGCACCGTCGTCGTCAAAGGCCCTCCCACCGGCTTCACACGCGACGGCGTCTGGCCCGCTGACCTCATGACCCTCATCGACCGCGAGGTCGCCATCCTCCCCTGCTCCTCCACCAACCTGCGCGAAGGTCTCGACGCCATCGCCTCCCACGCCGTCGATCTCGACCCCTTCCTCGGCCGCCGACTCCGCCTCGAACAAGCCCCCGACGCCCTCGCTCTCCTCCGCCAACGCGCCATCCTCCGCGCCATCGTCGACTTCGAACGCCCCAACGCCGCCTGACGACATAGCCTCACCCATGCGGTTCGAATTCCTCGGCACCGGCACCTCCGCAGGCGTGCCCAACATCGGCTGCGATTGCCGCGTCTGCACCAGCTCCGACCCGCGCGACCAACGCCTCCGAACCTCCGCCGCCATCCGCTGGACCGATCACCTCGGCCACGACCGCTGCGTCCTCCTCGACGCCGGCCCAGACCTCCGCGCCCAGGCCCTCCGCGCAAAGCTCGCCCGCTGCGACGCCATCTTCTTCACCCACAACCACGTCGATCACACCTTCGGCCTCGACGAGATCCGCCGCTTCAACGCCGTCCAACGCGCGCCCATCTCCCTCTTCGCCGAAGACCACACCATGAAGTTCCTCGAACGCGTCTACCAGCACATCTTCGACCCCTCCCGAAACATCAACGACTCCTTCGTCGCCTCCGTCATCCCTCACCGCATCCCAGCCTCCCTCCCCCCCATCTCACTCCACGGCCTGCGCTTCACACCCATCCGCCTCCTCCACGGCAAACTCCCCATCCTCGGCTTTCGCATCGACCCCGATCCCGCCGCCCGCCTCGCCGCACCCTGGCTCCCACTCGCCTACTGCACCGACGTTTCTGGAATACCCCCCGAAAGTTGGGGACTCCTCTCCGGCCTCTCAACCCTCGTCCTCGACTGCCTCCGTCACCGCAAGCACCCCACCCACCTCTGCGTCGACCAGGCCCTCTCCATCGCCGACCGCGTCGCCGCGAGGCGAACCTTCTTCATCCACATGTCGCACGACGTCTTGCACGCCGAGTTCGCCGCCGAACTCCCCCTAGGCATCGAGCCCGCCCACGATGGCCTCGTCCTCGATCCCCTCGATCCCATCCCAAACAAACCCTGATCAACCCCGTCCCCGCCACGCCCCAAGCCTATAGTCGCCTCCTTATGGCCAAGACACGCGAGATCAAGAAGCGCATCAAAGCCGTCGGCAACATCCGCCGCATCACCAAAACGATGCAGATGATCGCCACCGCCAAGTTCGCCGCCGCTCAGCAGCGAGCCACCGCCAGCAAGCCCTACACCGAGGCGCTCTTCCAGCTCGTCGCCGATCTCGCCGCCAGCGTCGAAGGCGTCAGCCATCCGCTCTTCGGCTCCGACGCCGACAAGGCCAAGAACGCACAGCCTCTCACCCTCATCATCACCTCCGACCGCGGCCTCTGCGGCGCGTACAACAGCAACGTGCTCCGCACCGCCATGGCCTTCCTTCGCGCCAACCCCGCCGCCAAGGCCGGCAGCATCGAGCTCGTCGGCAAGAAGGGCGTCGCCTTCCTCCGCTTCAACGGCATCAAGATCGCCAAGTCCCACACCTTCGGCGACAAGCCCTCCTACGACGCTGTCCGCGCCCTCGCCGATTCCTACATCGAACGATTCTCAAGCGGCGAAATCTCCGCCGTCAACGTCATCTACATGCGCTTCATCTCCGCCGGCAAGCAGGCCCCAGCCGTCCTCCAGCTCCTCCCCTTCAGCCCCGACGCCGCGTCGCAGCTCGCCCGTTCGCAGAAGAAGAGCGACGACCCGACCCCCGCGCCCGCCGCCAAGGTCCCCTACGAGTTCACCCCCAGCGCACGCCAGCTTCTCGACGATCTGCTCCCCGCCGCCGTCCGCGCCGTCCTCTTCCAGGGCTTCAACGACGCCGTCGTCAGCGAGCACATCGCACGCATGGTCGCCATGAAGTCCGCCACCGACGCCGCCGGCAAGATGGGCAAGCTCTACACCCGCAAGTTCAACCGCGCCCGCCAGGCCCAGATCACCACCGAGCTCACCGAGATCATCTCCGGCGCCGCCGCCCTCGCCTGAGCCCGATCCTTCCTCACACAATGAAAAACGCCCGCGAGGCCTTCCCCGCGGGCGTTGTCTTTGGCTCATGCTCAGGACACCACGCCCGGCCGCTCACTGACCCTGCGCCAGGCTGTACCCCTTCACCCCATCGAACGTCCGCAGCAGCTCATACGAGCACACCGTGAACGCCTCCGCGATCTTGTCCATCAACGCCACGCACCGGCTCTGCCCGAACGCGCCCGGCGACACCCCGTCCTTCAGCTCAAACCGCACCCGGTAGTAATCCACGCACTCCGTGTACACCGATCCCGTCGGCCACACCTGCGTACCACGGTTCGAAATCAGCGACAACTTGAACGGCGTGTCCTGGCACGCTCGCGTCATCTCCTCCGCCAACGACAGCGGACTCAGCGTCGTATCCAGATAGATATCGCACCCCACCACCTGCGTCACGATGTTCTTGAACGTCCGGATCACCTGCTGACCCGTCGGCCGCGGCGGCCTCATGAAACAGTGGTCCCCCTCCGCCGCCTCCGGCACCGCCGCCACCGTCTTCGGCAGGTTCCCAAGATTGTCCATCACCGCCCGCGTAAACGCCGACGTCCCCACCGCGGGCTTGCTCTTGTCCCCAAAGTCCCCCGTGTGCACACCGCTCTCAAGCGTCGCCAGAAGCGCGTTCTCGATCGCCGCAGCCTCCCTGAACAGACACACATGCCTCAGCAGCATCAGCCCCGACAAAATCAGGCTCGTCGGGTTCGCCACGCCCTTGCCCGCGATATCCGGCGCCGTCCCGTGCACCGCCTCAAAGATCGAAATATGATTCCCGATGTTCGCCGACGGCGCAAAGCCCAGCCCGCCAACCAGCCCCGCCACTAGGTCCGACACGATGTCGCCCTGCAGATTCGGCAGCACCACCATCTTGTACTGCTGAGGCTTCATCACCAGGTTCATGCACAACGCATCAACGATCACGTCCGCCTGCTCGATCTCCGGAAAGTCCTTCCCCACCGTCTTGAACCGCTCCAGGAACAGCCCGTCCGTCATCTTCATGATGTTGGCTTTGTGCCCGCAGTGCACCTTCCCGATCTTCAGCTTCCGCGCCGTCTGGTACGCGAACCGATGAACCTCGTCACACCCAGGCGCCGAAATCAGCCGCTTGCACTGCACCATGTCGTTCGAAAGCCGGTGCTCCACGCCCCCGTACGTATCCTCGATGTTCTCCCGGACAATCGTCATGTCGATCGACACGCCCGCCTTCGAGTACACCGTCTCCACGCCCGGCAGCGTCTTGAACACCCGGTAGTTCGCGTACGCGTTCCACAGCTTCCGCGCTGTCACGTTGATGCTCTTCCCGCCCCCGCCCTTGGGCGTCTCCATCGGGCCCTTGAACAGGATCCCGCAGTCCTCCACCGTCCGGATCGCCTGCTCCGACATCCCCCGCGAGTTGCCCTTGGCAAACTCCGTCGCCCCCATCTCCACAGGCACAAAGTCCGCCTGCTTCATCACCCCCGCCGCTTTGAACAGCTCCAGCGTCGCCGCCATGATCTCAGGACCAATCCCGTCGCCCGCCGCCAGCGCAATCTGCAGTGTGGACGCCATGCCGTGTTCCTTCCCTGTTCGAATCCTCTCCAACGGGCCCAAGGATAGTCCCCACTCCGACACCCCCGGCCGCCCCGTCGTCTCCATCGTCCGAAAACCCAAGCCCCTTCACCCCACCTACAACTTCCTCTCAAGGAGCCCCATCCATGGCCAAGAAGTCCACCCGCAAAGCCCCCCGCGCCTCCGCTCGCCGCGCCAAGCCCGCCGCCCGTTCGGCACGGCCCGCCAAGAGCGCCCCCTTCGACGCCAAGGCCGCCATGGAGCACGCCATCACTTCCCTCGACTTCGCCCGTGAGATGACCCTGAAGCTCCTCACCGATTGGCCCAAGAACAAACTCGCCCACCAGTTCTCCCCCGCCGACAACCACCCCCTCTGGACCCTTGGCCATCTCGGCACCAGCGCAGAGTGGTTCGCCTCCGTCCTCGACAAAAAGGCCGGCCCCTCCGCAAAGCTCAACGCCACCTTCGGCGGCGGGTCCAAGCCCTCCGCCAACCCCAAGGACTACCCCTCCCTCGCCAAACTCATCACCCTCTACAACGCCGGCCACCAACGCCTCGTCAACGCACTCCGAAACACCAAAGACCCGCTCGCCAAGCCCGACGCCAAGATGGACTGGCTCCGCGACGGCCTCCACGCCGCCGAAATGGCCATCTGGCACGAAGGTTGGCACGCCGGGCAGCTCTCCACGCTCCGCCGCCAGCACGGGCTCCCGGGCGTCATGTAACCCCGCTCCCAGCCGCTCGGCCCGTCCGCATCACCCATCCGCTCGCGGTACCTCTCGGCCTCCCGCCGGCACCGCCGCTGTCTCCACGCCCAAAGGCCGGGTGATCTCCACCACCAGCGTGTCATCGTCCGCCACCCCGGAACGATGATGCTCCACCGCCTCCAGAATCCCCCGCGTCCAGATCCCGCACCGGTGCTCGATCACCCGGTTCGACAGCGTCCGCCTCGACATCATCCCCAGCGGCGACTGCGCCGTCGCCACCAGCGACCGCATCCCGCACACCCCCAGCATCCGCCCACGATCGTCCCTCGCCTCCATCGCCCCGTCCGTGTACGCGATCAACGCATCACCGGGCCCAAATCTCAGCGACCGAGGCTCCGCCTGAAACTCCGGATGCGGGCACACCCCGAGCACAAATGCCGTGCTCTCGATCTCGTGCACCGTCCCATCCACCGCCCGCACGAACGCCGGCGGATGCCCACCGCTCGCATACTCCAGCGTGTCCGAATCACAGTCAATCCGAACGCACAACGCCGTCGCATAAATCGAGTGCTTCGCCAGCGTCAAATGAATGTACCGGTTCAGCAGTTCCAGCACATCCCCCGGCGGCGCCAGCGGATTTTCCGCGAACACACGCTCAAGCTCCCCGTGCAGCCGGTTCACCGTCAGCGCCGCCGGAATCCCGTGCCCCGTCACATCCACCAGCACCACCGACATCTTCCGACCCCCGAACTCCTTCGGGCAGTGCGCAAACACGAAGTCCCCACCGATCGACCGCATCGGCTCATACTCGTACCAGAAGCAGATCGGCCCGTCCGTGATCGCCTGCGGGAATAGCGACTCGTGGATCTTCCGCGCGTCCAGCAGCTCCCGCCGGAACTCCCCGTACCGCCGCGCCAACGCCTTCAGCTTGTACGCCTCGATCCGCCTCGAATGCTTCAGCCACGCCACCACCGCGCCCGGAATCCCCAGCGCCGGACTCAGCGCCAGGCTCACCCACGTCTCCGCCTCCCCATGCGGCGCAAACAACAGCGTGAACAACGCGTTCGCGCCCAGCAGCACCAGCATCGGCCGGATCGCCTGCCACAGATTCCACGGCAGGAACAACGCCGCCGCAAAGTGCGTCATCGCCACCGGCGCCAAAGGCGATGACGTCGGCACAAGCGTCCACGCCATCAGCCCGATCAACCCCTCCGCCACCACCAGCCCCACCGAAATGTCCGTCAGCCGTGTCCGCGGGATCCGAACATTCCGCACCACCGCCCACACCGCGCCATACAACGCCAGCACCAACGCCCCGGCCAGCAGCATCGTCGTCCACTGACCGCCCGTCCACGCCGCAGGCGTCCCCAGAAACCACAAATCCCGCTCCGGAAAGAACCGCCGCTCGATCACCGCCCCGCCAAACCGCATCACGAACGCCACCACCCCGACCAACCCCCACACCATCGTGAACCGCGCCAGCCGCCGCGAAAACAGGGACGCCGTGTCCGCCTCAAACTCGTGGCGGAACTCCGTCGTGTACTGGTTCGTCCCGTGATTGCTCAAGCGACCGGCTTCCTTCCAAACTTACCCCACCGTCCGGTTCTTCCCGGGAACCCAGAGTACATCCCCCTTGCCACCGCCGTTCGCCACCCGCGACAGCACAAACAACAGGTCGCTCAGCCGGTTCAGATACCGGATCGCCTCCGCGTTCGTCTCCGTCGGCTCAAGCCGCAACAACGTCACGCTCCGACGCTCCGCCCGCCGAACCACCGTCCGCGCCACATGCAGCGACGCCGCCGACGCCGTACCCCCAGGCAGCACGAACGACGTCAACGCCGACAGCCCCTCGTTGTACCGGTCGATCGCTCGCTCCAGCCGCTCCGTCTGCGCCGCAACCACCCGCAACGCCGCCCCGGGCTTCTCCCCCGGTTCGAGCGGCGTCGCCAGGTCCGCCCCCAGATCAAAAAGATCCTGCTGGATCCCCGACAGCAGCGCATCGATCTCCCCCCGCTCCGCCATCTCCGACCCGCGCACCGCCAGCACCGCCACCCCGATCGCACAATTCGCCTCGTCCACGCTCCCGTACGCTTCCACGCGCGCCGAGTCCTTCGACGCTCGCTGACCGCCCACCAGCCCCGTCGTCCCATCGTCCCCGGTGCGCGTATAGATCTTGTTCAGCTTGACCATCGGGTTCTCGTTTCACTCAGAGGGGTGCGCATGACCGTCAATCACTCGGGAGGCCCTTCCTCCCTCCACCAACGGTATGGGCCCCCCTCAGCACCCAGCGTGCGAGGCCTCCTCAAACGCTGGATCCCCCGTTCCTCGTCCACTTCCCCCACCCCCTGCACTCAGGACGCACCCCTCCTCGCCCGCGTCCTCCACGCCCGCGCCCTCTCCCCGGACCTCGCCCACAACTTCCTCCAACCCTCCCTCCTCCACCTCCACGACCCCGCCTCCATGCCCGACATGGACCGCGCCGCCGCACGGCTCCTCGACGCCGCTCGCCAACGACAACCCATCGTCATCTACGGCGACTACGACGTTGACGGCATCTCCGCCACCGCCATCCTCTTCCACACCCTCCATCACCTCGTCCCAAACGCCCTCGTCTCCACCTACGTCCCCCACAGACTCGACGAAGGCTACGGCCTCAACGCCGACGCACTCCGCGCTCTCGCCGCCCAAGGCGCCAAAGTCGTCGTCTCCGTCGACTGCGGCATCACCGCCGTCCAGCCCGCTCTCGTCGCCGCTCAAGCCGGCATCGACCTCATCATCACCGATCACCACAACCCCCCAGCCTCCCTCGACGATCTCCCCGACGCCTACGCCGTCGTCCACCCGCGCCGCCCCGATTCCTCCTACCCCTTCGGCGATCTCTCAGGCTCCGCCGTCGCCTACAAACTCGCCTGGCGACTCTGCACCCTCGCCGCCGGATCTCCGCGCGTCGCCGCCAACACACGCGAACTCCTCCTCGACCTCCTCGCTCTCGCATCCCTCGGCGTCATCGCCGACATCGTCCCACTCGTCGGCGAAAACCGCGTCATCGCACGCTTCGGCCTCTCCAGACTCAAATCCTGCTCCCTCATCGGTGTCCAATCCCTCATCGACGCCTCAGGCCTCTCCGGAGACCGCGTCGACGCCTACGACGTCGGCTTCAAGCTCGCCCCTCGCCTCAACGCCTGCGGCCGCCTCGGACACGCCCGCGAAGCCGTCGAACTCTTCACCACCGCCAACCACACCCGCGCCAACGAGATCGCCCACCAGCTCACCACACTCAACAACGAACGCCGCGCCGTCGAACGCGCCATCACCGACGCCGCCACCGACATGGCCCAACTCGCCGGCATGACCTCCGACCACCGCCGCGCCATCGTCCTCGCACACCCAGACTGGCACCAGGGCGTCGTCGGAATCGCCTGCTCGAGGCTCGTCTCTCTCTTCCACAGACCCACCATCCTCCTCGCCCAACGCGGCGACGAATGCCACGGCTCAGGTCGAAGCATCGACGGCTTCAACCTCCACCTCGCCCTCGAATCCTGCCGCGACTCCCTCCTCTCCTTCGGCGGGCACGACATGGCCGCCGGCCTCCGCCTTCACGCCCACCGCCTCCCCGAATTCACCGAACGCTTCATCGAGCACGCCAACAACGCCCTCACACCCGAACACCTCACCGCAACACTCCTCCACGACGCCGACGCACAGCCCCACGAACTCTCCCTCGACGCACTCCGCGACCTCGCCCGCCTCGCACCCTTCGGCCGGGACAACCCGCCCGTCCGCCTCCGCCTCACCAACATCCGCCTCGACGGCCGACCCCGCACCCTCGGCGCCGACGGCAAGCATGCCTCGCTCTTCGTCCGCTCCCGCGATCGCCACCACGACCGCGTCCTCCGACTCGTCGGCTGGGACTGGGCCTCCAGACTCGCCGACATCCCCGCCGGCGCGCCCATCGAGGCCGTCGTCGAACCCAAAATCAGCACCTTCTCCGGATCCCCCACCGTCGAGGCCGAACTCCTCGACCTCCGACTCCTCCAGGACCCCCGCACCCGCTAGGCCGACCGCACGCCGCCACCCGCCACGCGCTCCGGCGTTCGCCGCACGATCTCCGCCACGTACGCCTGAAAGTCGTCGTGCAGAATCTTCATCGATCGGTTTGCAAACATCTCCCGGAAGCTCTTCTCCGCCGCAATCTCGTACATCCGCCGCTCCCAGCTCCCAAAGTAGTCCTTCGGCAGCAGCCCCTCCCGATAGCTGAACCACACGATCTCGAACACCGACAACTGCATCAGGTTGAAGAAGTACTCCCGGATCGCCTTGTCGTCCCGCTGACCCTCCACATCGTGCGAATACACCTCCGCCAGCCTCGGGTCATGAACCCGCAGCTCCCGAAGGTGCATCTGCAACTCCACCATCTTCGTGTAGTTCGCCACGTGCGCCACCCGACGCCAGTGCCGGAACTGAAGCCCCGTAAACACCAGACCGCACGCGATCACCAGCGACGAGATCGATTGCACAATCACCGGCAGGTATTCCATACGCCGCCCATCGTACCCCTCCCGACGCCTCCCCCTTCGCCCTCGCCCCCGCACGCGATACCCTCTCCTCCCATGGCGGGCGACCCGCGCGAAACCCCGGCGATGCAGCAGTACTACCGCTTCAAGCGGGCACACCCGGGGTGCGTCCTCCTCTTCCGCGTCGGTGACTTCTTCGAAACCTTCGACGACGACGCCGTCACCATCTCCAAAGCCCTCGGCCTCACCCTCACCAAACGCTCCGAAGGCGTCCCCATGGCCGGGGTCCCGCACCACCAACTCGAAAACTACCTCCGCCGACTCCTCGCCCAGGGCTTCCGCGTCGCCGTCGCCGACCAGGTCGAAGACGCCGCCCAGGCCAAAGGCCTCGTCCGCCGCGAAGTCACCCGCGTCGCCACGCCCGGCACCATCGTCGAAGAAGGACTCCTCGACGACGACGCCAACGCCCTCGCCGCCATCTGCTTCCTCGATCAAGGCGACGCCGCACCCGCCGCCTTCGCCATCGCCGAAGCCTCCACCGGCGAATTCGTCGTCGGCGACGCCCAAGGACCCTCCCTCGCCGACGAACTCGCCCGCCGACGCGTCCGCGAAATCATCTACCCCGAAGCCGGCCTCTCCCCGCCCCCACGCGTCCTCAAGCTCGCCGAATCACTCGGCATCTCCGCCACGCCACGCCCCGTCTGGCACTTCCGACGCGAAGAGTCCCTCGAATCCATCCTCTCCCACTTCGGCGTCCGAACCCTCTCGGGCTTCGGCCTCCCCGACGACGACCCCTCCATCCCCGCCGCCGGCGCTCTCCTCAGATACCTCCGCGAAACACAAACGCCCGCCGCTCACCTCGACACCGACAACCAAGACCCCTCCAAACCCTCCCTCGCCCCCCGCGGCTCCCTCGCCCACCTCCGCCCGCCACGACGCGAAAGCCGCCACCTCGCCTGCCTCGTCGACGCCGTCAGCCTCCGCGCCCTCGAAGTCGAACGCGTCCTCCGTCAAGCCTCCGCTCCCTCTCTCGCCGACCGCTCCCTCGTCGGCCTCTTCCTCGCCCAAGGCTCCCGCTGCGTCGCCCGCACGCCCATGGGCAAACGCCTCCTCCGCGACTGGCTCGTCCGACCCCTCGCCGACCTCGACGCCATCCGCGCACGCCACGACGCCGTCGCCGTCCTTGTCTCCGACCGCCGCGCCGCCGCCGAACTCGCCGAACAGCTCGACGGCGTTCAGGACGTCGCCCGCATCGCCGGCCGCCTTGCCCTCGACCGCGCCACACCCCGCGATCTCGTCGCCCTCGGCAAGTCCCTCGACCGCGCCGCCACGCTCGCCGCCCCACTCGCCAACGCCCCCGCCCTCGCGGGACACCTCGCCCGCCTCAACGCCGCCCACGCCGCGCTCGCCCCACTCGCTCAGCAGATCGCCAAAGCCTGCGTCGACACACCCCCCGCCCACCTCCGCGAAGGCGGCCTCTTCCGCGACGGCTTCGACACCCTCCTCGACGAAGCCCGCCTCCTCCAACGCGATGCCGGCCGCTGGCTCTCCGAATACCAGGAACGTCTCGCACGCGAATCCAACCTCCCGGGCATCAAGGTCGGCTTCAACCGTGTCTTCGGCTACTACATCGAGCTATCCGCCGCGCAGGCCAGGCTCGCCCCTCCCTCCCTCACCCGCAAACAGACCCTCAAAAACGCCGAGCGATACACCACCCCCGAGCTCCGCGAGTTCGAGAGCAAGGTCCTCTCCGCCGAATCCCGCGCCTTCGACCGCGAACGTGCCCTCTTCCAGCACTTCGCCGACCTCGCCCGCGCTCACCTCCCCGCCATCCAGGCCTTCGCCGACGTCGTCGCCGAGCTCGACGCCCTCTCGGGCTTCGCCCAGCACGCCGCCGCCAAAGGCTGGACCCGCCCCGACATGACCGACCGCCCCGTCCTCACCATCTCCCAGGGACGACACCCCGTCCTCGAAGATCTCCTCGCCGCGGACTTCGTCCCCAACGACACCTCACTCGGCACACCGGACCACGCCCCGCTCGCACTCATCACCGGCCCAAACATGGCCGGCAAAAGCACCTACATCCGACAGGTCGCCCTCATCGTCCTCCTCGCCCACGCCGGATCCTTCGTCCCCGCCGCCCACGCTCTCGTCGGCCTCACCGACCGCATCTTCACCCGCATCGGCGCCGACGACGCTCTCCACGCCGGCCAATCCACCTTCATGGTCGAAATGACCGAAACCGCCAACATCCTCAACAACGCCTCCAACGCCTCTCTCGTCATTCTCGACGAAATCGGTCGTGGCACCAGCACCCTCGACGGCCTCTCCCTCGCCTGGGCCATCACCGAACACCTCGCCTCCCAGCCCCGTCCTCGCACCCTCTTCGCAACCCACTACCACGAACTCACCTCTCTCGAAGAACTCGCCCCAAAGAGCGTCCAAAACCTCCACGTCGCCGTTCGCGAATGGACCACCTCCGACGGCTCCCACGAGATCGTCTTCCTCCACCGAATCCTCCCGGGACGCACCGACCAGTCCTACGGCGTCCACGTCGCTCGCCTCGCCGGAATCCCTGCCCCGGTCGTCGCGAGAGCCCGCGAACTTCTCCGCACCCTCGCCGTCCACCACGCGCCCGCCGCACCCATCGCCGCCAACGCCAAATCCGCGCAGGCCAAATCTCGCTCCCAGCCCGAGCAACTCCCCCTCTTCACCGAATACCTCCCACACCCCGCCGTCGAAGCCCTCCGCGAGATCAAACTCGACACCCTCAGCCCCATCCAGGCCTTCGACACCCTCCGCAAACTCCGCGATCTCCTCGAACTGCCCCCGCAATCTCCTCCCTAAGGTCCCCCATGATCACCCCGGATTTCCTCGCCCCCTTCTTCCACAACGCTCTCCCCTACGAGGCCTACGTCCGCACCGGCACCACCGACCAGCAGGCCTCCTGGAACGCCTTCCACGCTCGCATCCGCCTCACACCCGCTCAATCCGACCTCGTCCGCGCCTTCTCCCGACGCGTCAACCTCCTCGTCATCAGCGGCACCTGGTGCGGCGATTGCGTCCAGCAGTGCCCCATCCTCGACCACCTCGCCCGCCTCAACCCCGCCGATCGCAACTCCCCACAGGCCCCGGGCGTTGACCTCCGCTTCGTCGACCGCGATCAGGCCATCAACCTCTCCAACGCCGTCAAGATCTGCGGCGGCAACCGCGTCCCAACCGCCCTCTTCCTCAACGAAGACCTCGAATTCCTCGCCCTCGCCGGCGACAAGTCCCTTTCCCGCCTCCGCGCCCTCGCCCTCCGACAGCTCGGCGCCTCCTGCGCCCTCCCGGGCGCCTCACTCCCAGAGGACGAACTCGCCCTGACCATCCAGGACTGGGCCAACGACCTCGAACGAGCCCACCTCATCGCCCGCCTGAGCGCCAAACTCAGACAACGTCATCAGGATTGACTCCCCCTTCCGGCGGCCTCACGGCCCGTGTTTCAGGACCCTCCTCCTCCAGTTTCGCAAAATAATCCGCACTTCCGCCCCACCAGCTTCATTTGGTCTTGACGACACCCCCTCCAGCCTTCACAATACAAACAGCAGAGTGGACGAGAGAGGGCAAGACACCCTCCCAGCCCGGTGCCCTTCGCGCGGATTTTCCGCTCCTCGCGATGTGTGACCACCGGACCAACCCGGGAGGTCTTCTTCCGTCCCCGCTGCTTCGTTGGTCAGCCCGGCGTGTGCCCGGGCTGGGAATCGTTGCAGACAGGAGAGACAGAATGAAGACGTTTGCTGTGTGCGGGCTGGCTTTGGCTGGCGTGGCGGGTTCGGCGATGGCTGACGTGGAGTTCCACGCTGGCAGCTTGACGGTCAACCGCGTCTATGAACTCGGCCAGGCCTCCAACGGCGGCGCGCGTCTCGACGCCGGCGCCTCCTACTCCAACATCACCAACTTCACCGGTCAGGCCTACGCCAACGGCGGCGCCGAACTCCAGGGCGCCAACACCATCACCCGCATGGTCGTCGATGACACCGTCTGGGCCGGCCCGACCCTCACCGGTCAGTCCGTCCTCACCCTCCGCTTCTCCGTCGCCAACCTCAACACCGCCACCGTCTCCGCCCGCGCCCGCGTCCGCTTCTACCTCGACAACGGCTCCGGCGCACCCGGCAACTACTACACCGGCTTCTCCTTCAACGCCATCGCCTTCAGCTCCGGTGTCACCACCGTGACCGGCGGCCTCGCCGCTGGCGCCTTCCTCGCCGTCGCCCCCGGCACCCGCCTCTGGGCCGGCATCACCTTCGACAACAACAACGGCGCCACCGGCGCCACCGCCGCCCAGCTCAACAACTTCGGCCAGGGCATCTTCAACCCCGTCGACATCGGCTCCAGCGCCGACTCCGCCTTCCAGACCGCCGCCGCCGGTTCCTTCGTCGCCAACAACCCCGCCGGCTCCTCCTTCAACTTCAGCGGCAACCCCGTCGCTAACTTCGGCTGGGAGTTCGTCGTCCCCGCCCCCAGCAGCCTCGCGCTGCTCGGCCTCGGTGGGCTCGTCGCGGCCCGTCGCCGCCGCTAAGCCCGTCACGCGGCCCTCACACGCCGCTTGATGACCTCTGACCCCCTCAGGCCCCCGCGTTGACCCCGCGGGGGCCTGTCTCTTTTTCCCCTCCTCCTCCCCTCCCTCCCAACACCCGGCATCCTCTCCCACCCGCCCCGCGTATCATCTCCCGGGGGGTGTGGGCTCTCCGCCCATCCTCTTGGCCCACGCCGACCGCTCGGGCGTTCGCCCAGCTCGTCGGCACCACGACGGAGGTCCCATGCGCCATCACCGGTCCGCCTTCACTCTCATCGAACTCCTCGTCGTTCTTGGCATCATCGGAATCCTCGTCGGGCTCACGCTCGTCGTCGGCGGTTCCGTCGTCGCCGGCGGCAAAAAACGCCAGACCGAGGAAACACTCAAAAACCTCGACAACGCCCTCAACGCCTACATCGCCGCTCGAGAGTCCGGCTTCCCCGGCTACGTCGAGGCTCGCATCAACAACCAAACCCTCGCCATCCCCATGGTCGACGGCGTCGCCGAACAGGACCAGTTCAACGGCACCCAGCAGACCAAGTTCCGAATCCCCACCACCTCCTGGTTCATCTACCTCGTCAGCGAGCTCGACAAAGTCCCCGCCGCCGAACAAGCCATCAACGTCATCGACGCCAAACTCAAGCGCGTCGGCGTCCCCTCCGCACAGGGCGCCCTCTACGAAGTCCCGGGCCGACAGATCGAAGTCCTCGACGCTTGGGGCAACCCCATCCGCTTCGTCCACCCCAAGTTCGACGGCCGAATCACCGCCGGCGCACCCTCCCCCGGCAACACCGGCGGCACCCTCGTCCCCACCGCCAGCTTCCTCGCCACCTCCGTCACCTGGGCCGCCCCCAACATCCGCCGCAACGCCCTCACCGACGACCAGCGCCAGGCCCGCAAGGACGCCGGCGAGCCCTACATGATCGGCGACTCCGACGGCGGCCGCTGCACCGGCGACCGACCCTACTTCTACTCCGCAGGCCCCGACGGCGACCCCTCCACCACCGCCGACAACGTCTACCTCGCCCCGCCCCAGTTCGAGTCCCAGTAATCCCAGCGCCGGCGAGCCCCAGCGTCTCACTCACCGCCCCACGCGCCAACACCGCCCCCCTCGCCTATAGTCCTATCCGGCCCCGAAAGGGCACCCGGGGTGTAGCGCAGCTTGGTAGCGCGTCTCGTTCGGGACGAGAAGGTCGCAGGTTCAAATCCTGTCACCCCGACTTCGATAGACCACATGGCCTCGGCAATCGCCGGGGCCATCTGTGTTGATGGGCACCCCACCCGCGCCTCTACCTCCACCCCTCCCAATCCGGCACGTACCTCGCCCGCCCGTCCACCCCGCCCACCGAGCCGATGCCCTGCGCCGCGTGCGTCAGCCACGACGCCTCGCCCCGCACCACCTCCACATGCCCATCCGCGCACGCGACGGCCGCACTCCCGACGCCCCGACCGACCGCCCGCCCATGCCGGAACGCCGTCGTCGGGCTCGCGTTCGCCCGCCACGTGCCGCCGTCGCGTGAAAACAACCACGGCGGATCCAGCAAAGCACTGTTGCTCGGCAGCGAAGACCCCGAACCGGGAAGCAGCGCATCGGCAAACACCAGCACGCTCGAAGGCCGCGGCACGTCCGCCAATCGCCGCCAGGGTCGATGCCCGATCTCAAAGGCCCAGCCCGGTGTTTTCGAAGGGCTGAAGTAGTACCCGTTGTAGCCGTACGTGCTCGTGATCGTTCGTGAGGGGCCCTGAGCCCGGTACGTCCCCCACGGCTGCTTGGGACACTCATAGACCGAGCCGTCCCGAAGCCCGTCCGAGAGATACCCCGACAGAAACCCGCGCGCATGGTCCGGCGGCGAGCTCGATGTGCCGTGCGAACCCCACCAGAAGATCTGCTCCCCGGACCCGATGTCCTCTTCCGACCAGTACGCCAGCGGCATCGCGCGGTCGCGGTAGTCGTTCGCGTACAGCGTCCACCCCGTCACCATCTGCCGAAGATTCGACGAGCACCTGATCGTGCGCGACAGCTCCCGCGCCGAACCCAGCGCCGGCACCATCAGCCCCACCAGCAGCGAGACCACCGCCGCCACCACCAGCAGCTCGATCAGCGTGAATCCTCGCGCCCCTGTTCGCCCGCGGCCGTGCCTCACCGGTTCACCTCCCACCCTCGCCCAGCTCGCGGGCTTCGTTGCGGCGAAGTTCAAAGACCAGCATCTCGCGGTCGGCGTCGTCCGCCGCGCCGCTCCGATCCACGTCGCGCTGGCCCTGCCCCTGCTCCCAGGCGTGCAGGTCCTCGATGTCGATCACCCCGTCGCTGTTCACGTCAAACCTCGGCGGCGGCGTGCCGAGCGCAGCCAGACCGTTCACGCCCACGGAGTACACCCCGGCCCCGAGCATCGCCGCGGTGGAGCCGGCCTGAGCGGTCTGCCCCGCGATGAACCCGGGCTGCCCGGGCATCTTGGACAGATCGAGCGCGTACAGCGTGGTGTACGCCGTGCTGACGCTCGAACCCGCGGGAATCGCCCCGACGATGAGGCGATCGCTCGCGCCGGTTGAACGCCCGCGAGCCAGCAGCGGCTGGGTGGTCCACCCGCCGACGGCCAGATACTCGCCCGCGTCGAGCCGCCCGTTCAGGTTCGCGTCCTGCCAGGTTCCCTGAGCCGTGTTCCACAGAGGCTCGGCCCAGGTGCCATGGTCGCGGAACATCTGCACCATCGGCACCGATCCAAACCCCAGCAGCCCCGTCGAGAGCGCGATCCGACCGTCCGCGAGCACCACGGGCACCGACGACGTGCGGTTGGAAGGAACGGACCAGACGAGCTCGCCGCTGCGAGCACGGACCTTCACCATGTTCGCCGAGCTGAACGAGCCTGTGAAGGCATAGGTCGCGGCGTAGACGAACGGGCCGCCGCTGCCTTCGCGCAGAGCGATTCCACCAAAGAACCCCTCGGGGATCGGATTCACGAACGTCCACAGGGGCGCGGGAGCGATGGTGGCGCGAGCATCGAACGCCCGGATCTCCCCACGTCCGTCGCCGTCGAGCCCCGAGCTGCAAACGTACACCACGCCCTCGTGGTAGGCCGGGCTGGCGCCGTTGCTCGACCCGATGGGCACCGACCAGACGATCTCGCCGGGGTCGAAGGGGTTGAGGGTTGCGTGCCTTGGCGAGACGTTGATGCAGGAGAGGAAGCTCTCGCCGCCGAACCCGCCGTAGTCCGTGACGAAGAGGCGGTTGGCAAGGCCGAGGTCCGGCGTGATCACGGGGCTGACGTTGACGGGCGGGCCGGCGAGGTCCGTGCGCCACTGTTCAACGCCATCGAGCATGCGGAGCGCCACCACCGACGACCCCGCCGCATAGACCACGACGCCGCCCCGCGGATCGATCGCCGGGCTCGCCCACGAATCGAACACCATCGGCGGGATGGGGGTCGCCCAGACGATCTGCCCGCCCTCGGCGTTGATCGCCAACGCGAACGTGACGCCGTCGACAACCCCGGCCGTGAACACGCGAGGGAATGGGAGCGTGGTGGCGACGAGCCCGGCGTGCCCGAGGTACTGGATCGGCAGCCCGGCGTCGGTCTGCCCGCGCACCCAACGCACCGACGCGAGGTTTCCCGGTTCGATCGTGCGGGCCGACATGCGGCTGGGATCGCCGCCCATGGACGTCCACGCGGCGAGGGAACCGACGGGCTGCGCCGACGCGGCCGAGCAGGCGACCGTCGAGATGACCAGGCCCAATCGCATCACCATCGCCGGCTCCTTCCCGCGTGGCGCGACCCGATCGCGCACGCGAACCAACCCGATCGGACCAAGCCTCTCGCGGTGACGTGGAGTGTGATGCCGGGGAAAGCGACGCCGCGGCGGACCGGAGCGTGTTTCGCCGGCGCTCCATGCCGATTCACCCGAATCGGCCCGCGAGAGCGACCCTGCGCCGGAAAGTTCCGCCAGACGTGAGGCGGGGCCGGCATCGTCGGCAGGTCTTCCGGCTCGGGGCCTGTTCGCCGATCGCCTTCCCGCCGCGTGCCGCGTTGCCGCGGCGCACGAGCAGTGGCCTGCACGCCCCGCGATTGCTGCGTCGCGAGGGCGAGGATCGGCGGAAATGCCCCTTACGGCGGCGCGTCCGCGGTGGAATCGACGAGCGCGAACGCCCATCTCACCACACTTCCCTTTTCACCCGCGGAGCCGGCTTGAGGATTCCGGTCGCGGGCACCGATGACGCGGTCAGTATAGCCGCCGGCCCACCCGGACCGGCCAGGCCGGGTGCCGTGCCACGATGCGGATCCCACACGACGTTCTCGCGGACCATGATCTGCCGGATCCGCGGGCATCCACGCACATCATGAACCGCAGGAGACGGCTCGTGCGGCTCGCCGGGCCGGCGCGGTAGACTGCGGGCATGAACGCACCTTTGCTGACGTTGGCCACAATCGCGGGGATTATGTTGGCGGGCGGCTGCTCGACGGCCGAGAAGGCAGCGGCCCCGGCCGACCAGTCGATCGATCTGGGAAACTTTTCGGTGAGCCTGACGGTGAAGGACCTCGCCGCGTCGCGGGCGTTTTATGAAAAGCTGGGGATGAAGGCTGTCGGGGGCGATGGGAAGGGCTACCTGATCATGCAGAACGGGACGGCGACGATCGGGCTGTTCCAGGGGATGTTCGAGAGGAACATCCTGACGTTCAATCCGGGATGGGACCGGTCGTCCGCGACGCTGCCGGCGTTCACGGATGTCCGCGCGTTGCAGAGGGAGTTCGAAGCACGCGGCCTGACGATGAGCGTCAAGGCCGACCCCGCGAGCGAGGGGCCCGCGAGCATCATGCTGGTTGATCCGGACGGAAACCCGATTCTCATCGATCAGCATGTGGCCTCTCCGAAGGGCGCAAAGAGCGGGACCGGGCGCTGAGCGGGGCGTCGAGCCGGGCGGCGAGCGCACGAAGATCGCGGTGGTGCGAGGCGGCGTGGGCGAGGGCGTCGGCACGCAGGGCGCGGAGCCTGGCGGGAGTGGTGTCGTCGAAATCGCCGGCCAGAGACCGCCATCGAGAAGGATCCGGATCGATGCGGACGAGATGAACGGCGCGGTCGGCGGCGGCGAGCATCGAGGCATTGAGCCAGGCTGCGCGGGCGGAAGCTTCGATGACGAGGTCTGCGATGAGCGGGGCCCAGCGCAGGCTGCCCCAGCGGCCAGATCGGAAGAGCACACGTCTGAACTCCAGTCACCTTGTAATCTC
>ERZ761603.94-NODE-94-length-75269-cov-51.021871_pt1 | contig 75269 bp, 95 predicted proteins | sample MGYA00511879_ERZ761603 | MGnify/ENA primary metagenome ERZ761603 (study PRJEB28899, sample SAMN02850040) | bioreactor sludge metagenome | biome: EBPR Sludge; feature: EBPR Bioreactor; material: flocular biomat | place: Australia: Thorneside Wastwater Treatment Plant...
CTGCGTTCCTGGAACGCGCCACCTTCTTCAACTTCACCGATCGGACCCGCGCGGCCTTGGTTGGAACGATTTTCCGCCGTTCGACGTCCATGAAGAACATTCCGGAGCGCGCAAAGCCGCTTCTGGAACGGTTTTCTATCGACGGCGCCCCGTTCCACCGCGTGATGACCGCCGTGGCCCTGGAATTGATCACCACTGGCCGCTACGGCGCCCTGGTCGACCTTCCCGAGGCCCCGAGCACGACGCCGGTCCCGTTCGTGCGCCTTTTCGCGGCTGAAGACATCCTGGATTGGGAGATTGCCTTCAACGAGGCGTCCCAGAAGCGGGAATTGTCGAAAATCGTCCTGCGCGAGCACGTTCCCCAGGTCAATCAGACCGGCCTGAAATACTACTACTGGAATTACCGCGTTCTCCAAATCGTGAACGGAGAGGTGATCCAGAGTTACTATCAGGGTGACAAGCAGAACGCCTCCCTGCAGAAAAAGGATCAGCTCTGGTCGCGCCCAATCTCGGTGCGCGGAAAGGCGCTCACCTCGATCCCGTTCCACCTCTTCAACGTCCTGAAGGGCGGCAATAACGCGTGGGATGTCGCCAATTCCCCGCTTTTGGAGATCGCGCGCCTCAACATCTCGCACTACCGCTCGTCGGCGCAGTTGGAGCACGGCCTGTTCTTCACCGCGATGCCGGTGTTCTACGTCGAGAAGACCGGCGAAGGCGGCAACGACTACCAGCTCGGCCCCTCGCGCGTGTGGGAGATCGAGAAGGGTGGCAAGGCGGGCCTGATCGAGTTCAACGGCAACGGTCTCAAGTTCCTTGAGAACGCGCTGGAGAACAAGGAAGCGATGGCAGCCTCGCTCGGCGGGCGCCTGCTCGGCGTGACGACGCGCTCCACCTCGGAGTCCGACAACTCTCTCAAGCTGAAAGACAGGAACGAGCAGACGATGCTTCTCGACGTGGTCGAGGAGCTGGATCGCGGCTCGCACATCATCACCGGCTGGGTGTTCGACTTCGCCAACATCCCCGAGGGGGAGTGGAAGGATCGCGACATCTCGCACAACCGCGACTTCCTGTTCGACAGCATCGGCAGCCGCGAGTTCCGCGCGCTGGCGCAGATGTACAAGGACGGCGTCATCCCGATCGACGTCGTCTACCTGTACCTCCGTAAGGGCGACATGATCCCCGACTGGATGGACATCGACGAGTTCAAGAAGCTCCTGGAGAACGCAGAGAACTTCCCGAACAACCCCGACGTCGAGGCCAAGAAGGAAGGCTATCCGGACGCGAAGACCAAGATCGACGTCGAGGAAGCCGAGAAGGATCGCAAGTCAGCGGAGAAGACGGCAGAGGCGACGGCGAAAGCTGCCGCCAAGGCCGCACCCGCTGCAGGCAATCAGCCTGCTGCGAAGCCCAAGGCGAAAGCGAAACCGAAGCCCAAAGCGTAAGGAGTAAGACGTGTTCCAAGCCCTCGCGCTCGTGTGCCAGATGGTCCATGGCCTTCCGAGCTGCACCGAGTTCTCATCGAACGAGAAGTACAAGACCAAGGAGGCCTGCGAGGAGTTCGTGCTCGCGGAGACTCCGAACCTCAAGACGGCGGTCGAGCAGGCCACCGGTCGTGAGGTGGTGCACATCGAGACGGTGTGCGTCAACCAGGGCCAGCCGTCGTGATCATCGTCGAGCTGTTCTTCTACGCCTTCATCCTCGTCATCATCGTCCAGGCTGGACGGATGATCTGGAAGAAGATCGCGAAGGCCAATCAAGACGCCTACGAGAAGCACCTTCGAGGTGAGTGATGGCGTCGACAAGAACGGTCGGAGAGTTCTTCCCCAAATATCGGGGACCAGGGCGCGGTGTTCTGGTCTCCGAGATCACCACCTTGAGGGACCGCGATCCCAAGCTGTGGCGGACGCTGTACCTCGCGTGTGTGCGGACCCAGTTCGACATCTTGTGCGAGGTCTGGAAAGACCACTGCCACTTCACGGAGGAAGTCCACGGCGCTTTCCGCGCGATCGTGAACTGCGGCTACTTTGTGGACGCGCTGAATGTTGAAAGCGCGGAGTCGCGGAAAGTCTTCCGCCTCGCGATCGAAGGCTACGCTCAAGGCGCGAAAGCGCAACGGCTCGCGCGGGCCAGTTAGGTATCTCATTCAGTGGAATGAGCCGGACAAGGACCCGCTTTGGATGCGGGTCTATGAAAAAGGCATGACATGGACAATCGATCGCAGCTCGGGGACTACGCTGACAAGGAGCCAGCTCCGGAAGACACTACTCCGGTGCTCGACGCGGTTCCCGAGACTCCGCAGCCTCCTACGCGCCGTGAAAATCCGGTTGTCGTGACCATTCTGAGCCTCGGATGGGCCCTGAGCGCCTTGTGGCTTGCCGGATATGGTTATTTTTGGTCACTCATCGAAAAAATCGTGTCATTCTGGCGTGACCCATATTGACACAGCCCTTAAGATAGTGTTAGTCAAGGTCACGTCAGCCACTTACCACCGCAAACCGGAGGGGCAATGCCCAAAATCACGTTTGGCAAGCTCGACGAAATCCCGGAGGCCCTGAGGGGCACCGCGAAGGACGTCGGCGGCAAGTTCGAGATCGACGTCGTCGCGACGTCGCAGTTCGAAGAGGTCCGAACCGCCAACACCCAGGTCTCCCAGGAGCGCGATCAGCTCCGCAGCCGGGTCGCCTCATACGCCAAGCTGGTCGGCGACGATCCGACCAAGGCGGAAGCGGAGCTGGCTGAGCTTCGCCGTACGAACCAGCTCGTCCAAGACGGCAAGCTCAAGGGCTCTGACGCGGTCGAGCAAGAGGTTCTGAAGCGCCTCGGCGACATGAAGACGAGCTACGAGACGCAGCTCCGTGACGTCGCCCAGAAGAGCGCCCAGACCGAGCAGGCTCTGAATGCCGAGCGCACCAAGCGCCGCAACATGATCGTGGATCAGCACATCCGCGACGTCGTCTACGCCGACAAGAGCGGCGCCAATCCCCAGGCTCTCCCCGATATCCTCGCTCGCGCCCGCGATCTCTACACGGTCGACGAGCACGATCGTCTCGTCGCCAAGAAGGGCGACAGTGTCATTTACGGCAAGGACGGCGTCACGCCGCTCCCCGCGAACGAGTGGCTGACCAAGCTTCTCGATGACGCGCCGTATCTCCGGCTCCCCTCTGCGGGAGGTGGCGGCAACAACCGTCCCAACACGCCTCACGGAATGACGGATGAGGCGTTCCAGAAGCTGTCGCCCGAGCAGCGCATCGCGCTCGCCCGGAAGGCTGCTGCTGGGAAGTAGTGTGACCTTAGGTCACCACTCGTCTGAAGTGAGTCTCATCCAGTAACCAGGAGTATCAACCAATGCCCTTGACCCTTTACGAGGCGTCCAAGATCAACAGCGGCGACGTCGTCCGCGCTGGCATCATCGAGATGTTCGCCCGCGAGTCCGACGTGCTGCGCGCCATGGTGTGGGAGGACGTCCCTGGCGGCGCCTACCGCTACAATCAGGAAGGCACGCTGCCCGGCGTCGGCTTCCGTGGCATCAATCAGGCGTTCTCCGAGAGCGTCGGCATCATCAACCCGCAGGTCGAGGCGCTGCGCATCGCTGGTGGCGATCTCGACGTCGACAAGGCGCTGATCGAGTTCCACGGTGACTCGGTTCGCACCACGCAGGAGATGATGAAGGTCAAGGCGATGTCGCTGTACGTCGCCGCCAAGGTCATCAAGGGCAACTCGCTCAGCGATCCGCTGGAGTTCGACGGCCTGCAGAACCGCATCGCGGGCTCGCAGCTCATCGCTGCCGGTTCGACCAACGGCGGTGACCCGCTCTCGCTCGCCAAGCTCGACGAGGCGATCGACGCTGTCGACAACCCGACCCACCTGATCATGTCGAAGGCCCTGCGCCGTCGTCTGACCCAGGCGGCTCGCGACACCGCTGTCGGCGGCTTCATCAGCTACGACGTCGACGAGTTCGGTCGCAAGGTCACCAAGTACAACGACCTTCCGATCCTGATCGCCGACTACGACAACAACGGCGCTCGCATCCTCGACTTCAACGAGGTCGGCCCGGGCGGCGCCACCGCCACCTGCCAGTCCATCTACGTCGTCCAGATGGGCAGCACGGGTGTCCTCGGTCTCCAGAACAAGGTCATGGACGTCCGTGATCTCGGCGAGATCGACGCCGCGCCCGTCGTGCGCACCCGCATCGACTGGAACGTCTCGTTCGCCTGCCTCCACGGCCGCTGCGCGGCCCGCGTGTGGGGCATCAGCGACGCCGCGTTCGTCGACTAAGCGACACGCTTGAGTGACGGGGACCCTTCGGGGTTCCCGCCTCTCTCGCCTTCATCACAACCCACGACCCACAAGGAACACTTCCATGACCCAGGCTTCCAAGGTGAAGGCGATGTACGACGCCGCCAGCACCGCTCTCCTCCGCAACGCGGCCGACGGCGCCGAGACTTCTACCGCCACCGAGACCGCTGTTCCGCTCAACATCCTCGACGCCGCCTACTGGCAGTCGGGCAACAAGGTCGTCCCGCACGGCGTGCTGGAGGTGACCATCCATGTCACCGCCCTCGATCAGGCGCAGGCCGACGAGACCTATACGCTCGCGCTGATGGTCGACGACGTTGCGGCGATGAACGACACCCCGCTCGCGGTCTGGACCCAGACCATCACGGCGACCGGCGTCTACACCGCCCTCATCGACAGCGACACCATCGCCAAGGTCATTGCCGACAAGTCCGGCACCGACCTGTGGATGGCGATCCGCGCCACCCTCGCGGGCACCACGCCGTCGATCACCTACGGCGCCTGGATCAGCGCCTCTCGCTCGCCCTGATCTGGCAGCGTGACGAACTGATCTGACGCTCTCCGGGTCGTCAGATCATAGCGGGCCCGGCGGCTCCGAACACGCCGGGCTCGCGCCTCGATCACTCTTTGGAGGGACGTATGTCCAGGCAGAAGCCTTCGCCTCAGCATCTCTACGGTCGGTTCCGCTTCGTCGAGGACCCGAACACGGGAGAGGTGCACAACATGGGAGACGAGAACTCCCGTGACATGATGAACCACCACGGCTGGATCGATCGCGGTCGTGCGCCCGACGAGTACGCCGTCTACCTTCCGCCGAAGAAGCAGGAAGCCCCCAAGCCGGTCAAGGTCGGCAAGGGAACTGCGGCTGCGGAAGCGGAGGGCGATGACGAGAACCGCGAGCTGCCGCCTCTGGTGCCCGAGACCTGGGCTGCCGACGACCCGAAGGCTGAGCTTTACGCGCTGCGCAAGCAGGCTCTCGCGCTCGGTGTCGAGGTCAAGCACTCGATGGGCAAGCGCAATCTGGAGAAGGCCATCGTGGAGGCGCAGTCCAAGCGCTCCTCGCCTGCGGTCTGACCCCATTCGCGTCCCTCTCCTGCGGCGGTAGCAGGGACGCGATGAGTGGGACAGAGCGCGGCTTATCCCCCCGGTCGGCGCCATCCTGCTCGGGGCGCACCAACTTCCCTCCCTGGTGCGCCCCACCCTTTCGTGAATGGAGACGGACGTGGCAATCGTAGTCGAAGACGGCACCGGCCTGACGAACTCCAACAGCTACGCCAGCGTGGCTGAGGCGACCGCGTACTACGACGTCGACCGCACCGCGACATTCTGGGCCGATCTCACCGACACACAGAAGGAAGAGTACCTGCAGTGGGCGACGCGCGTACTTGACGCCAAGGTCAAGTGGCGTGGAACGGCGCGCACGCAGACGCAGGCGCTGGCGTGGCCGCGCACGGGCGCCTACGACCGCGAGGGCTACGCTCTCGCCTCGACGATCGTGCCGAAGCCCGTGAAGAGCGCGCTCTTCGAGCTGGCGAAGTATCTCCACACCAACGATCTCACCTCGGGCCCGGACACAGGCAACCTGAAGAGCGTGAAGGTCGACGTCGTCGAAGTCGTCTACCAGGACGACACCGCGCAAAGCACGCTGCCCTCGATCATAAACTACCTGCTGACGGGACTGGGCCGCATGCAGCACGGCGGCTCCTCGTTTGGCCGTATCCTGAGGGCATGACATGGGATTGAAGGACACCATCAAGAACGCGGCGAAGGCGGCGATCCAGGCGACGGGTGATCTCGCCCTGGGGGTCGACTACACGCGCGTCGTTCCCGGTGCCTACGATCCTACGACCGACAGCACCACCAACGTGACGACGACGTTCAGCGACGTCCCTGCGGTCAACGTGCGTCTCACGGAGCGCGAGGTCGAGTGGTTCCCCGCCGACGTCGTGACCCAAAAGCTGCTGATCGCAGCAGCCGATCTTTCCATTGTCCCGAGCGTGAACGACATCGTCACGATCGACGGCGCGGTGTGGCAAGTCCAGAAGGTCAACCGGGTCCCCGGCGACAGCCTCTGGATCGTCTTCATCCAGGAGCCGTGACATGGCGCACTTCGAAGGCACCAACCAGACCTTCAAGGCCCTGGAGCGGCAGCTCAAAGAGTTCGAGGCCGAGTGCGTGAAGGTCACCCACGACATCGGCCTCGCGCTGATCGAGGCTCTGTTCTCGAAGACGCCCGTGTGGTCCGGCGAGACCGTTCGCAACTACACGCTCGGCGTCGGTGGTCGTGCTGGCGGCGGCACCAAGACACCTGTCGGGACGCCCGGCGAGTACGCGTCCGAGATCGCGCGCGGGCCCAACGAGGTGCTGGCGCGGGGTGATGCTCGTGCCGCGCTCACTAACAAGTCGCTGAAGACGATCGTCGTCAGCAACAACGTCGATGCGGCCAAGTGGGAGCTGATCGACAGCGGCAACGCGCCCGAGCCTGGCCGCTCACGCTATCCCGGCGCCGTCGCTCTGCGCGCCGAGCAGGAAGTGCGTGCACGCTTCGCGAGGTTCCTCAAATGATGGACATCGATCGCGTACGCATCGCGGCGTTCGAGCGGATCAAGACGGCGGTACAAGACGCCGTCCCGGGCACGCCGGTCTACTCCGAGAACACCAAGTATCAGCAGCCGCGCGACACGCCGTGGGTGCTGTTCACGTTCATCCCCAACATCTCCTACAAGCGCGAGATGGGTGGCCGCTCGCTCATGCACATGGGCGTTATCAACTGCTACGTCCAGGTCCCCGGCGAGAGCGGGCAGAAGACCAGCAACGCGATCATCCAGGCGATCATCGACTCCTGCACCGACGTCAAGCTCGCGCTTGCGCCGTCTGGCTACCTCACGCTGTGTCACAACACAGTGCGACAGCGCGGCCTCGTCAACGGGTGGTTCGTGCGCAACGTGCTCGTTGAGTACAAGTATCAAGACGAAAGGAACACCTGATGACGACCCTGACCGAGCTGGCCTCTGGCTTCAGTCTCGACAGCCTGCGACAGGCGGGCGAGTACGCGATCCCGGCCCCTACTGGCGCGCCTGTTGGCGTGAACCACTGCTTCGTCACCGTGAAGTCGCACAGCCTCGCTGGCGTGCGGCGCGTGACGCAGATGCTTTACGACGCGGAGACCGGCGGCGGGCACTATCGCGCGTTCGGTAGCAGCGGCTGGACCGCTTGGGCCGAGGTTGGCGCGGGCGGTGGCAGTGGCTCTGGCGGCATCACGCGCACCGACGGGGCTCCCGACGACGGAGACGGCGAGGACGAAGACGTCCGCATCGATCCGGCGACCGGCGATGTCTATGAGAAGATCGGCGGCTCCTGGTCTGCTCAGGGCAACATGTTCACGGCCCAGGACGACGCGTTCTGGACCCAGACGATCAAGGGAGCCAACACGACCAGACAGTCGACGGACGTCCTTGCCGACGATCCTGACCTGTGGTTCCAGGCCGAAGCCAACCGCCTTTATCTGTTCCGCTTCTACGTCTGGTACGAGTCCGGCGGCACGCCTGACTTCAAGTTCGCGATCACTGGTCCAGCCTCGATCGACAAGTTGACGGCCAAGCGGATGTATCTCACGCCGAACGGTTCCGCCTACAGCGGTATCGGTGAATACGGCGCGTTCGCATCGCTTGGGACCAACATCAACCAGACGGGTGGCACGCGCGGTTTCGTCGAGCTGGACGGTATTCTGGAGAACGGTCCTAACGCTGGCCCGGTGACGTTCCGGTGGGCCCAGAACACCTCGACGGCCTCCGACACCACCGTCCTGCGCGGCTCTTACGTGGAGTTCAAGGACCGCCTCGACGTCTAAGAAATCGTGACTTTCTGTGTCAATCGGGGTGATCCTGATTGACACACCTCGCCCAGTGTGTTACCCAGAATGACACACTCCCTAACGACCGAGTAGTAGGAGTTACAACCCCATGGTCGCCATCCAGAGCGCGGAGTCCAATCGCGCGTCAATCCGCATCTTGAAGGAAGCCGTGTGGGGAACCACCCCGGGTTCCGGCACCTCTGACGAGCTTCGCTTCACCGGCTCGTCCCTGGTCGCTGAGAAGCAGACCCAGATTTCCGACGAAATCCGTGCCGACCGCATGGTGCCTTCGGTGATCGAGGTCGGCGCTTCGTCGTCCGGCGGCATCTCCCAGGAGTTCTCGGCGGGCAGCTCGGACCCGTTCTTCGAGGCCTTCCTACTCGGCGCCTGGACGCAGCCGATGACGTTCTTCCAGTTGAAGGGCACTCAGGTCGACATCACCGTCAACAACAAGGTGGTGCTCGGCGGCGGTGACTACCGGCACTCGGTCATTGTCGGTCGCTACTTCAAGCTCGAAGGCTTCCAGAACGCTGCGAACAACGGCTACTTCGCCGTCGACAGCGTGGCCTTCACGGGCGGCAACACCGAGGTGACCGTCGCGGGCACCCCCTTCACGGTCGAGGCAGGCAACGCGCGCTCGAAATTCCTCGACGCGAACGACGTCATCCTGAAGTCGACCGCGACGGCCTTCACGAGCGGCAACACCATCAACGGTGGCGGCTCGAACTCCTTCGCGGGCAAGTCCCTGTTCGTCGGCCAGAAGATTTGGGTCGAGGGCCTGGGCAAGGAGACCGGCACGATCGAATTCCTGACGACCGACCCGACGGAGGGTGACACCATCACCGTCTCGGACGGCGTGACGTCGGTCGTGTTCGAAATCCGGACCGACGCCTCCCTCATCGACGAGAACTCGGTGCACGTCGCCTTCTCGGGCACGCCTGCGACGCTGGCGGAGAACTTCCGCGCGGCGGTGATGACCGAGTTCAACAAGGGCACGTTCGACATCACGGCGACGCTGGCGACCGCGACCGTCACCCTGACCAACCACAAGCGTACCGGTGGCTCGATCGCCGCCGACGGCGATGCGGTGTCGGTCACCGTCACTGCCTTCTCGGGCGGCTCGGCGACCAAGGGCGGTCTCTACACGATCGCGTCTCTCCCGAACGACGACACCATCGTCACCGAGGAGACGCTGTCGACGGACGCCAACTCGGGCACGCTGCCGGTGGTCATCAAGGGCTCGCACCTGCGCAACCCTGGTGTCCTGTCGCAGATCACGAAGCAGTCCTTCACGATCGAGACCGGCTTCACCGACGTCGCCAAGTATTTCGTCCGCAACGGCATGCGTGTGGGCTCGTTCGAGTTCAACGTGTCGGCGGGTGAGATCGCCACGATCGACTTCGAGTTCATGGGTCGCGAGACCCTGACCCGCTCGTCGACTCTGATCGGCACGTCGCCCTACACGGTCCGCCCGACCACGGCGACCGACGTCATGAACGCCACCGCGAACGTCGGCACGCCGAAGAAGAACGGCACCGCGCTCGACGCTGCGATCATGTCGATCGAGCTGTCCGGTGAGGCCTCTCTGCGCGAGCAGCCCGCCGTCGGCTCCCGCTTCCCGGCGGGCATCGGCTACGGCCGGTTCCAGCTCACGGGCACGCTCACCGCGTACTTCGAGACGCTGGACTTCTACAACGACTTCCTCAACCACACGACGATCTCGATCTCCTATGACTTCACGGACGCGGACAAGAACTTCTACGTGTTCACGATCCCGGCCCTGAAGATCACCAGTGATCCGATCTCTCCTGAGGGCATCGACCAGGATGTCATGGAAGAGATGGAGTTCGTCGCCCTGCGTGACGCCACGCTCAACACGCAGTTCATGATCGACCGCTTCTCCTCGATCCGTCCCTTCGTCGCGTAACGACCCCGTACCACGAAGAGACGTGTCGAGAGAGCAGGGCCCGGCGGAGTTTCCTTTTCCCTTCGCCGGGCCCGACTGCCTGCCGCTAGTAACCTGGGAGTGGACCTATGACCGAAACTGCCGCCACGCCGCCTGTGGACCCCAACGCCGCCGACTTCAACAAGACGACCGAGCTTCCGGTGTCGATCTTCGACGTGTTCGAGACCGACATCTCTGCCGAGGAGGAGGGCCGCTGGTTCGACGGCTTCGGCGCCGAGGGCATCCGCATCAAGCTTCGCCGCCTGTCCAGCCGTAAGGCGATGGCGGTCCGCCAGCGACTGGCCCGCCGGTACCGCAGCTCCGCCAAGAACGGCGTCCTGCCTCAGGACATCCAGGACACCATCCTCCGCACCACCGTCGCCGAGGGCTGCTTCGTCGACTGGGAAGGCATCAACGATCGCAGCGGCAAGCCGATCAAGTTCTCTCCGGAGGCGGCGCTGGAGCTGATGACCAAGCTGCCGAACTTCGCGAAGGCGGTCACGCACGTCTGTGATCAGCTCGAATTCTGGCGCGCCGAAGAGCAGGCCGCCGTGGAGGGAAACTCCTAGAGTTCCTTCAGTTCTGGGCGAAGCACAAGCTGACCCCGAAGAAACTGGAGGAGCTGGAGAAGCTGCGGAAGTCGGGCAAGCAAGTCAAATTGCTCGACACCATCCCGAGGCTTCTCCCAGGCACTGAGTGGCTGTGGACTGCTTGGACGGCGCTCGCAACTCGGCGCATCCGGCACCCGCAGCCGCAACCGATCCAGCTCTCCGAGATCAACGCGTACGCGGAATATCTCGGGGTGTTCGGGCGGAGCGAGCATGATCTGCTCATCGGCGTAATCGGCAAACTCGACGGCTACTACATCGAGGCCTGGGAGCAGGAAGCCGAGAAGCACCGGAAAAAGCAGGCGATGGCGCAGAAGCGTCAAGGCAGGCGGGGCAGCATGAAGTCGAGACGGAGACGCTGAGTATGGCCTTGGACCTGAAAATCAACGTAGGCGATGCCAGCTCCTCGCTCGCGGCGATCAACGCGAACCTGACTACGCTCAAGACGCAGCTCGACAGCTTCAAGGGCTCCTCGTCTCTGGAGACCACGCTCCAGCGCATCAGTCAGATGACGGGCTTCTCGAAGACCGTCTCTGACAACGTCGACAAGTTGGCGAAGGCGCTGCAGGGCCTGGAGAACGCAGGCTCTGCCGCCAACGCCTTGTCGTCTGTGTCGAAGTCGATGGAGCGCCTGGACGGCCTCAAGATCGGCACCGTCGTCACCAACATCACGCGACTGACGTCTGCGCTCAGCACGCTGCAGGCGCCGCCGAGCCTGCACCGCTTCGCCAACGATCTCAACACGATCGCGACTGCAGCCACCGCGCTGCAGGGCAAAGTCGGCACGCTGAAGTCTGCGATCAATGCGCTCAACTCACCGCCGGGTCTTCTCAAGATCGCGGACGACGCGACGAAAGCCGAAGGCAGCGTCAGCAAGCTCGCGGGCTCGATGAAGTTCCTCGGGTCGGCAACCTCCGTGGCGACCGGACTGATCGCCGGGTTCGGTATCTCCCTCGGCGGCGTAGGCATTGCACAGTTCGTGACGTCCGCGTGGGACGCGTCTCGCGCGGTGACGCAGTTCAATACGCAGCTCACGGGCGTGACCGGCTCGGGCACGATGGCGGCAGCGGAGCTGAACTACGTCAAGACGGCAGCGATCAACATGGGCCTGCCGCTCAAGGAGGCGCTGAAGGGCTACCAGGGCCTGATGCAGGCGTTCCAGGGCAAGGAAGGCGGCGCCGAGAACGCGAAGACGATCTTCGAGGGCTTCTCGACGGCGCTGGCGGCGCTTGGTGCCAACTCCGAACAGAGCGAGCGCACGTTCCGTGCCCTGACCCAGATGGTCAACAAGGGCAAGATCACGGCGGAAGAGTTCACCCAGCAGCTTGGTGACGGCGTCATCCCGGCGATGCGCGTCATGGAGCAGGCGACTGGTAAGTCGTCCGCCGAAATCTTCAAGTTGATGGAAGCGGGTGAGCTTGGCGTCAACGAGCTGGTCAAGATGGCGGAGACGCTGAAGCTGCGCTTCGGCCCGTCGCTCGCCGAGGCGCTGAACACGCCGATGGGCGCGATGAACCAGCTCAACTCTGCGATCGATTTGCTGAAGGCGTCGTTCGGCCAGAACATGGGCGAGGCGATGAAGGCCGGGCTGCAAGCCCTCACGCGCGCCTTCATCGAGACCAAGACGGAGGTCAACAGCGCTGGACAGACCATCACGACATTCACGGGCAACCTGACACCGTTCGGACAGGCGATTGCCAACATCGGCACCGTCGTCGGCACGGCGTTCGGCGGCATCGCGTCCGCGATCGGCTTCCTCGGCTCGAACTGGAGCACGGTCGCCTCCGTTCTGACCGGCGTCGTCACCTACTTCGGTCTTGCGGCGACGAGCAGTGTTACATTCAGTGGAGGCCTCGGGGTCCTGGCGACGGCGGCAGGCGCCGTCGTCAAGGTGCTCGGTACGTGGCCTGCTCTCATCGGTGCCGCCGTCACTGTCATCGACATGATCGCTCAGAGCATGGGCGGCTGGACTTCGATCACGAACAGCCTGATCATGGCGTTCTACTCGCTCGGCAACGCGCTGGGCGTCATCAGTGATGAGTCCTACAACGCCGCTGTCGACCGCTACACTGAGCGCATGGCGGCGCTGAAGAATGGCACGCAGCAGACGGCGGCTGCGACGGCGGCTCTCGGCACCGCCACCGCGTCCACGGCCAGCTCGATCTCGTATGCAGGCTCGTCCGCGTCGTCCGCGTCGTCGGGCATGTCGTCGCTTGGGTCTTCCACGAAGGCGGCTGCCGATGGCTTCGCCAGCCTCAACGCCGTGTCTCCGCAGTTGGAGGCCGGGCTCGACGCTGTCGCGACTGGCGGCAACGATCTCAACACCATGCTTGGCTTCGTTTCGTCGTCGTCGACCGAGGCGAGCTTCGGCATGAACAAGCTCGACGCGGCGGGCACCAGCCTCGACACACATCTGGGCAGCGCGGCCGACAGAGGCAACCGCTTCAGCGGCATCATCACGAAGACCGGCGACGCGTCCTCGAAGGCGTCGACCGGCATCGACAAGACCGCGACCAGCGTCAACTCGGTGGCGACCAGCGCCAGCGAGGCGTCTACACCGATGAGCACGGTGTCGGACAAGATGCAGGGTGTCGCCTCGTCGGCGAACACGGCGTCCGAGCAGGCTTCGGGTCTGGCGGGCGGCATCAGCCGCTCCGCGAGCGCTGCGTCGGGCGCTATCGGCTCGATCGATGCTCTCGCCGAGGCCTACGGTCGGCTTGCCAAAGCGGCGTCGGCTGCTAAGGCGGCGCAAGGCGGAGGCGATGCGGGCGGAGACGCGGAGTTCGGCAGCGGCGCTGGCGGCGGCATCGTTGGCGCGCTCCCGCGCTCACAGACCGCGTCCTTCAGCGCCTTCGCGAATGCCCCGAGCTTCGCGGGCGGTACGGCGAACACCAACAACTACTCAGCGACGCTTCCTGGCGGCGGCATTCCCTCGATCCTGCACGCCAACGAAGCGGTCGTTCCGCTGACGGGTGGTGGCTCGATCCCGGTCGAGGGCGGGGGCGGTGCGACGACCACGAGCGGCGGTCCGTCGCCGATCATGATGGAGCTGCTGACGTTGGCGCAGCTCGACTACACGCTGCAGGGCGAGATCAAGGTCGAGCTGTACCGCATCTGGGAGTCCATCGACCTGTTCATGACGGTGTCGAAGGAGCACTGGACGAAGGTCGATGCCGATCACCTGCAGATGATCAATCATCTCGGCGTGATCCGCACCGCGATGCTGTTGGAGAACTCGTATTCAGCGGCGATGATCACTGCGATCGAGGCCCTGCCCGCGAAAATGGACGGCGTGATCTCAGCGATCGACACCATGCGCACGTCGCTGGAGGCGTCCCTGTCCAGCATGGCGTCGGCGATGAACTCCATGTCGTCGAACATGAGCAGCAGCTCCACTACGTCGTCGAGCAGTGCGACCCCCAGTTCCACCTCGTCGTCTGCAACGACTTCGGCAAGCACGACCACGAGCACGACGTCCTCTGCCAACTCTGGCGCCTTCAACCAGGGCAACCCCAACGGCAACGACCAAGGCGTTCTGCGACAGAACGGCAAGATCATTGCGATCCAGAACGAGGACGGTGTGTGGACCGGCAAGTTCGCCCAGGCGTCCTTCGCGACCGGCTCGCCGAACGCTTGGCGCGATGTACGCGGCCTTCCGCACTACGCCGACGGCACGCCGAGCACGAGCGCTGACGGCAGCGGCGGCTTCCCGGCGATCCTGCACCCCGACGAGGCGGTGATCCCGCTCCCCGACGGTCGCACGGTTCCGGTGACCTTCACCAACGGCATGGAGACGGGCGGCGGCGGGTCCGGCGAGAGCAAGGTCGTGATCAACGTCAACATGCAGGTTGACGCGAAGGACGCGTCGTCGTTCGCGGCCTCGAAGAAGCAAATGATGCAGGAGCTTGAGGCCGAGCTGAAGAAGACCGCGCGCAAGATCGGCGTCGTGTCTGCGGAAGACGACCCGACGATGAGGGTGTCGTAATGGCAGACGAAATCTGGATCGAATGGGGCGAGCCGACCTACGGTCGAAAGCAGTGTCGCCAGACGAACTGGTGGGCGCCTGCCGATGGCTCGCGCGCCGTCAATCCGCTGATCTTCGGCTTCACGTACTGTGCCCCGACGCCGACGGACACGGCGCCGCAGAAGGACTACGACGAGGACACCAACGCAGGCAACGTTGGCAACGACTACTCGCCGATCACGATCACGGCGGGCGAGCCGTCGTGGTCGCAGTCCGCCTACGGCGTCTTCATCCCGATCGTGTTCGGCGCGGATCGTCTGCCGGGCAACGTGTTCTGGGCGTCGCCGTTCGAGGAGCGCAGCTTTACCGCCGACAACAAGGTCTACACCTACTACACCTGCAACTTCGCGCTCGGCATCTGTGAGGGTGAGATCGGCGCCATCCTGCGCGTGTGGGTGGGTGACAAGCTCGTCATCAACAACACCCAGGACGTCGACAACGACGGCGTCGTGGCGCCGAACGCTGACGGCTACGTCGGCTCCGCGCAGATCGACTTGCTGGACGAGGACAGCCCGTTCAAGCAGCTCCCGAACGAGGACCGCACGACGACGATCTCTGCCTTCGTTGGCAGCGAGACGCAAATCCCGCGCGGCATCATGGCGGAAGAGGAGGGCTACGAGAACACGCCCGCCTATCGCGGGCTCAGCTACCTCCTGTTCGAGAACTTCATCGCCAACGGCACCATCCCCTCGATCACTGTCGAGGTGCTGTCGAACGCGACCGGCCTCTACCCGCGCCTCTACTGGGAGTTCACGTCGCCGAAGGTCACCTTCGACGCGCTGATCGACAGCGACTGGCTGCACTACAACGCCGAGTACGACCGCTATCTGGTCCGAGGCCGCGACAGCGCGGACAGCTCGAAGCGCGGCTTCGTGTGGATCGACGGCAACACGCTGGAGGAAGTCTCTCAGCTCGAAATGGTGACGAGGCACGGCCTCGACGAGACCCAGTTCAACAACTCGAACGGCTGTCTCACGCCGACGGGACACATCGTCATGCTCACCCAGGTGGGCAACGCGGGCACCGTGCGCGTCATCAACGGCGAGACGGGCGCGATCGATGACGAGCTGGGCCCGGGTGGCGGTCTCTCGGGCCACGTCATCGACGAGGGCTTCGGCGCCCCGGCCTACGGCGTCGTCACGGCGGGCCGCAACCCGTTCACGCAGTTGCCGCAGCAGGTGTTGTGCGTCACCGGCAGCGCCAACAAGTCGATCGGCTTCGCGACCATCGACACCAAGAACCGCATCAAGATGCGGTCGACGCTGAACAACCTGCTGACCTACACGAACCATCTTCTGTGTCCTCTCGTCATCGGCTCGGACTTCGCGAACGCGAAGCCGTCGTTCGTGGATGGGCTCAGCACCGAGGGCTCGCACGTCTACTTCTTCTCGTGGACGTCGAGCGACAAGACCAAGATCGCCGTCCAGCGCGCGACGCACTGGGCAGCGAACGGGCGCGCCAACGTCAACAACCCCGAGCTGACCGACATCACCAACGGCATCCCGGCGGACCAGCTCAGCGGCACCGGCTACACGCATCAGGTCCGCTGGGTCGCGCTCGATCCGGTCGACAATTGCTTCGTGCTCCAGGTCGCCACCCAGGTCGGCACGAACCTGATCGTGAAGTGGTCGCCCTTCACCGGCAACGTGCTGTGGAAGGTGCCGCTGACGACGCTGTCGTCCATCACGCCGCACGTCAATAATCATCTGCTCGCCTCGCAGAAGATCGGCGTCTACTCCTCGAACAAGGCCTACGTCATCAACACGGCGGACGGGACCTACTCCGAGGTCATCTCGTCGCTGGGGCCGCAGGGCCTCCCGACTGCGCTCAGCGGTCGCACGTTCTACAACGGCGCCGACAACTCGCTGGTGTGGCTGTCCTCGACCAGTGGCAAGCGGATGTCCAAGGTGCTGTTGGAGCGCATCTCGCGCTCAACGGTGACCGTGTCCTCGATCGTCGAGAACCTGCTGCAGCGCATCGGCATCACGTCCGATCTGCTCGTCATCGACGATCTCACTGCGCTCGCGCTCGACGGCTACACCGTCAACGCGCGCAAGTCGCTGCGTACGATCTTCTCCGAGCTGGCTCAGGTCTTCCTGTTCGACATCTACGAGTCCGACAACCGGATCAACTACCGCTCGCGTGGCTCGTCCTCGGTGGCGACCATTCCGACATCGGACCTTCAAATGTCCGACGAGGAAGGCTGGCTCAAGGCAGGCGGCAACGAGGACTTCTCACGTTCGAGGAAGATCAACCTCACCTACCGGGACATAGATCGCGAGTACAGCAACGGCGTGCAGTCATTCGCGCTTCCGAAGTACCAGGACACCCCGTTCGACAGCGACAGCGCGATCGACGTCACCGTTCCGATGGTGCTCGACGCCGACAGCGCGCGTCTGCTCGCCGAAATCCTGATGTACTCGAAGCTCGTGTACCAGGAGCAATACGAGTTCACTGCCGCTCCTAAGCACCTCCGTCTGGACCCGTCCGATGTGATCACGATCACGTCGCCGAACGAGGACAACATCACGGCGCGTGTGCGCGTGACGGAGATCGGCAACGACCGCACCGTCAAGGTCACCGCGTCTCGCGAGGACCCTGACATCTATACCGACACGGTCGATCTGTTCGGCGCGACCGGGCGCTACGTGCGCGACGAGATCACGCCGCTCGACCCGCGCGTCGATCCGCTGCTGATGCAGATCGCCGGGCGCACGCAGGGTGAGATCGCGGCCTCGACGACGAACAACCTGCTGTTCTTGACGCTGCTCAATCGCAAGTCGACGGTGCCTCCGACCAAGCCGATCACCGTGGCGTTCGACAACGGCGCCGCCCAGTACACGTTCAACCCGCCGACGGCGTTCCCGACCTGGGGCTTCGTCGAGGAGCCGCTGATCGCTACGCCCGCGTGGTCGTCGACCGACTTCACGTCGGACCTGACCATCAAGCTGATCCACACGGGCGAGCTTGCCCTGGAGAGCGCGTCGTCGCTCGAAGACCTGATCGACGACGAGAGCATCAACCTCGCCTACTGTGGCGGCGAGCTGATCCAGTTCCAGACCGTCACCTCACTGGGTGGCGGGCGGTATCTCCTGAAGAACATCAACCGCGCCAAGTTCGGCAACGAGGATGCTGTCTTCCAGCACCGGTCCGGCGAGCCGTTCGTGCTGCTCTCGGGTGCGGCAGGCACGTTCGACACCGCAGCCATCATGGCGAAGGTGATCCCGCGCGGGACCCAGATCGGGCGTCTCGCCGAGGTGCGCGTGTCGTCGAACAATCCCAATCAGGCGACGGCGCCCGAGGGCTGGATCGGCGTCAACCTGCGCGCCCGGGCGGTGACCCATCTGGTCGCCGAGTACGGAGTGTCGGACCTGACCGTGTCGTGGCAGCGGAATTCCCGCTACGGCAACAACGAGTGGCCCGACGACGGCGCCGAGGACTGGGAAGAGACCGAGCCAGAGGAGTACACGCTCTATCTGACCACGGACATCGACAACTTCGAGATCATCGACGCGACCACGTACCTGCGTACGGTCGTCGTGACGACGAACTCGTACGTTTACGATGCAGCGACCCAGACCGCCGACGGGTTTGACAGAACGACCGAGAACCTTTATGTGATCATCAGTCACTCTGGCTCCTCCTTCGGCGAGCCGTTCGGACTGGATCGTATCCTCAAGGTGCCGCCGCAGGCTTAGTCTGCCTGGAGACGTCAGCGAGAGTCACGGAGCGACTATGAGCAATACCCCTCTACTCGACATCCCTGAGGTCGGCGCCACTCAGAATAACAAGGCGACGACCGTCAACAACGCGATCAACGCGTTGGAGCAGGCGATGAACAAGGGTCGGGCGATCACCGCGATCGGCACAGGCCCGGCGACCATCACCGAGTCTCAGTTGGTCCGGAACGCACTGTTCCGTCTGCAGGGCGCGAGCGCGAACTTCGACTTCGAAATCCCCTCGACCGTCAACAGCATCACCACCGAGCGCGTCTTCGCGGTGCGCAACGAGACGAGCTACGTCGCGACCATCAAGGCGTCGACCGGCTCGGGCGCTGAAGTGGAGCTGTCGGCGGGTAAGCAGGGCATCTTCTACATGCTCGACGAGGACGTCTACCTCGTCGCGCTGTCGGGTGACACGACCGCCGTCTACGACTTCGGCTTCTACTACAACGGCCTTCCGCCGGACAACGCCGAGCTGATGAAGATCGTCGCGGTGCGCGCGTTCGACGTCGGCGCCAACCTCTCCGGATTTCGCGGACACTGCGCCGTCAACCCGACGGCGTCCGCAGCCTTCACCGTGGCGAAGAACGGCTCGACCGTCGCCACCATCACCGTCTCGACCGGCGGATCGTTCTCCGCCTCGGGTAGCGCCTTCAGCGTCGCCGCAGGCGATCGGATCAGCATCACTGCTCCGTCGCCACAAGACGCCACGTTGGCGAACGTCTCCATCATGATCGCAGGCACGAGGGCTCTGTAATGGCGCGTTATCAGCAGGACGGCTTGGCCGTCATTCTCTTCCCAGTTCTTCTCGCCGCCGCCGTGGCGCTCGCCGGGTGGGTCACGCACGTCATCTGGGCGATCCGCATGCTCGCCAACGAGAAGGGTGCCACGATGGGCCAGATGGTCCTCGCGGGTATCGGCGCCTTCATGCCGCCGATCGGCACCATTCACGGCTGGATGATCTGGTTCGGAGCGGGGTTCTGATGTCGATCGACCGTCAACGCGTCGAGGCGGTGAACCTTCTCATGGAGAAGGGCTACCGCTTCGCCGATGGAAAGTGGGTGGCGCCTGAGACGGCGATCCCGTTGGTCCCTGCGCAGCCTGCGCCGTCTGTGTCGACTGTAAGCGGCTGCTCCCGTCATGGTGCTGCGAACCTCTACTCTCACCTGCGGTACCAGGACCCACAGTTCGCGTCCGAGATGGATGCCCTGTTCGACGCTATTTTCAAGACTGGGCAGAATGCGGGTCCGCTCTTCAGAACCTCGGACCGCTTCTTCAACATCCTGAGTGACGCCTTCATAAGGGCCACCACCTGATGTCTCTTCTCGTCGCCGATGGCTTCGACATCTATTCCTCCCTCGCGCGTGTCAACGGCGCGGGCTGGAATACCGCGTCCGGCATCTCGTTCTCGTCGTCCCTGGGACGGTACGGCGGTGGCTGCCTCGTCAACACCCTGCAGGCTAACTACGCCTATATCGGTCTGCCCGCGACGATGACGCGCGGACACGTCTGCTATGTGGGCTGGGCCTACAAGCACGATGGTGGCGGCGGCGCGTCTGATCAAATCCTGCGCGGCATCACCGTCGGCGGCAACCAGCTCTTCGGCCTTCGTCACAACACGACGGGAGACGTCACTGCCCTCGACGCCAACGGCACGGGCGTCGGCACGTCTTCGGGCAATCCGCTGACGCCGAACGTGTGGCACTGGATCGAGGTCAAGGTCACCACCGGCACCAACGCTACGTCGGGCGAGATCGAGGTACGCATCGACGGCAACGTGGTGCTGACGTCGGCGTCAAACATCGACACCCACGACGCCGACAGCGGCCTCGCCGCGATCGGGTTCTCGGGCTCGAACGGCAACGCCTGGATCGACGACGTCATCATCAACGACAACCAGGGCAGCTCGATGACGGGCTACGTCGGCGACAGCCGCATCAACGTGCTGCGCGTTAACGGCGCTGGCACCGACAGCGGCTGGACCGGCGGCGACACCGACATCGACGACACGCTCGGCGCGGCGGACGACGACAGCACCTACATCTCCGCCACGTCGGCGTCGACTAAGGAAGGGTTCGCGATGGAAAACCTAGCGGTCAACCCGACGTCGATCCACGCCCTGGTCGCGCGCGTCCTGGCACGTAAGTCTGACGCCGGTCCGAAGACCATGCGCGCCTACTGCGAGGTGAGTGGCAGCGAGGCGGCGGGCACCACGCGGGCCCTGCAGACGGACTACGTCTGGCACCGCATGGGCATCTTCTACACCAACCCCAACACGACGGCGGCGTGGACGCAGGCGGGCGTGAACGCTGCCGAGCTTGGCGTGGAGGTGATCTCGTGACGCCGGTCAAGCAGACGATCAAGCACGATCCGACCAAGGGCCAGTACGGCGACTGTCATCGCGCCGCAATCGCGACGGTTCTCGATCTCCCGATTGAGGACGTGCCGCACTTCGTGCACGACGACTGTTCTCCGGAGGAGTTCTGCAGGCGTGAGAGAGCGTTCCTTGCGCAGCACGGGCTGACGTCGCTGCATTTTGCGTATCAAGCTCCCGATCTGCAAACGATCCTGGATACCGTTGCGGCGTTCAACGGGCAGGACACGGTCTATCTCGTTGGCGGTCTCAGCCCGCGTGGCGTCAATCACAGCGTCGTCGCTCGCGGCAACGCGCTTGTCCACGATCCGTCGCCGAATGACGGCTTCCTTGTCGGCCCGTGCGACGACGGCTGGTGGTGGCTAACTTTCTTTGGCTCCACCCGCGTGAACGCGAAGGAAGCCGCATAATGGCAGCACGGGTCACACAGCAAGTCGTCACCGTCGGCTACACGCCCGCTCCCGAGGCGCGCGTCACTGCCGCGTCCTACGAGGTGGTGAACACGGGCGCCCCCGAGGCGCGCGTGACGATGGCGGTCTACGAGGTCATCCGGTCGGTCGCGGAGACCGCAGGCGGCGGGTCGAACCAGACCGTCACCTTCGTTATCATGAGCTGATCCATGGCATTGTGTTTCGCGGAGAATTGGAACAAGCAGGCGTCGGGAACCACCGGCTACGCCGACATCGCCACGTTCAACGACAACTACACGGCAGCGGGCGCGTCGAACTCGATCGTCACCACGGGGCGCTTCTCCGACAAGGCGATCCAGTGGGCCGGAACGAACAACCTTCAGCTCCCGCTGGTGGACAAGATCGGCGCGTCGTCGACCGTCGTGGTGATGTTCCAGCTCTACACGGCGCCGGGCGAGTTCACACAGCGCAGTTTCCTCCGCTGCACCGAGGCTACGACGTCCTCGATCCATTGGAACCTGCGCGCGACCGCTGCTGGCGCGATCGAGGTCATGAACGCTGCAGCAGTCTCCACCGTTGTAGCGACGTCCCCTCCCGGCGTTCTGAAGTACGGCGTGTGGCAGACGATCGAGGTCAAGTTCGCCTCGCTCGACAGTGGAACCGTGACCGTCAAGGTCGACGGCGAGACCGTCATCAACGGCGCGTCCGGAGACTTCCGGCGCGGTACCGGGAACACGACGTCGCTCAACCAGCTCATCTTCAATCTGTCGGGCTCGACCGGCTCGCGTCTGGGCAACATCATCGTCATGGACGGCACGGGATCGGTGCTGAACGACTTCATCGGCGACTGTCGCCTGGAGAGCACGATCCCGAACGCGGCGGGCTCCTCGACGGCGTGGACGGCGAACACGGGCACAGCTCTCGCAGCAGTACAGGACACGCTCGGCGGCTACGACAGCGACACCGATTACATCTCGGAGTCGACGTCGAACGACGACCACCTGTTCACGCACGACTTCACCCTGTCGGGCGCCTCGGCGATCCTGTTCGCGTTCTCCCAGGCGCTCGCACGCAACGATGGCTCGGGCACCATCAACATCTTGTGTAAGTCGAGCGCGACAACCACTAGCAAAGCCCCTGCTCCGTCTACGCTCAGCACGTCCTACAAGTGGAAGGGCGCCGTCTTCGAGGTCGATCCCAACACGGCTGCGGCCTGGGCCAACGTCGCGGCGCTCGACGCCGCAGAGTTCGGTGTGAGGTATAACTGATGACCGTCGAGTTCATTGAGAGCCCGCGCTTCCCCGACAACATCGCCTACGGCTCCAGCGGCGGTCCGGGCTTCAAGACGCACGTCTTCGAGGGCTTCTCGGCGATCGAGCAGCGCTCGCAGCTCTGGTCGCGCGTGCGCTACACCTACGACGTCAGCTACGGCATCCGCGACAAGGAAGACATGGACGTCGTGCGCGAGCACTTCATCCAGATGCGCGGCAAAGCCGTCGGCTTCCGGTTCAAGGACCACTCCGACTACACGCTCGACGAGGAGGTGATCGGGACCGGCGACGGCGTCGAGAACGAGTGGCCCATCATCAAGACCTACGGCGCGGGCGGCTCCAATCCGTACTCGCGGCGCATCTTCAAGCCCGTCGTCGACTCCGTCACCGTGTGGGTCAACAACGTGCTGGTGCCGATCGACAACGTCGCGCCGACCAGCAGCGAGTGCTCGATCGACTTCACCACCGGCATCATCACCTTCGGCTCCAGCGTGATCCCGGCGAATGGGCACGCGATCGAGGTGTCGTGCGAGTTCGACGTGCCGGTGCGCTACGACACCGACGACATGAAGGCTGTGCACGAGGGCTGGTTGTCGGAGTCGTGGGGCTCGATCCCTCTCGTCGAATTGTTGTTGGAGTAAGCCGTGCTGAAGAAGACAGGCGGGCGTGTCGCCAAGGCCAAGTTCACGTCACCGCATCGAAACTGGCCGCTGTACGCCAAGAACAGCATCGACCACACCGCCCCGATCAACGGCTATCCGTTCATCGTGCTGCCGAAGACGTACGGCGTGCACGCCTACAAGACGAAGGCGGGCCTCGTCTCCGAGGCGGGCAAGATGATCCAGCTCGATCAGGCGAACGCTCTGGCTGAGCCGCTGCCGGTCGGGACGGACGTGTATCTCGTCATCGGTGATCCGCGTCACGAGCACGCCATGACGCAGTCGAACCGGATCGGCTCGATGCGCAGCGGCACCGATCGCGTCGACCTTCGCATCTACGTGAACGACTTCCGGTCGGACGGGAATTGGATCGACCGCATGCAGCGGTTCCATGGTCACATGGGCGACGTGCTGCCGACGAACGTCCTGTCCATGTTCGACATCGGACAAGGGGCCTGGACCATCTCCTCCCTCCACGCCGCCGAGACCCACTTCCTGGCACAGGGCTACGACGCGGTCGAGCTGCGGCGCGTGTGCCCGCCGTACGTCTCTGGAAAGATCACGACGAACCTGCAGATGCTGCGCCGGTACAAGCGCCGCGTCGCGTATCCGATCGAGTGGGGCCTGGGGAAAGACCTGAAGCCGGTTGTGATCTGCTCGTTCGCTGATCCGACGCCGACGGGCGGCAAGGTCGTGAAGACGTTCCGGTTCCGCCTCGACGACGAAATCCTTCCGCACAAGGAGCTGCCTCCGATCCGTCTCCTCGTGCACAACACCGACGTCGAGAGGGACGCCCCGGCGTTCAACTACTTCTATCACGGGCTGGTCGACAATCCGATGTGCACGGGCGCCCGCTGCATCCACGACTGGTCGTACGATGTCCAGACGCTGATCCGCTAGAGGACCGAGCGCTCTTTCAGCTCACGGTCCTTTCGCTCGACGTCGGCATCCTTAAACAGGTGTCCGTAGATCGAGAACGTGAAGGCCTCCGAATGGTGGCCCATGTCCTGTGAGAGCTGTTTGGCGTTGGCGCCCAGCTCGATCATCCTGGAGGCGTAGAAGTGGCGCAGGGTATGGATTTTCAGGACGGGCAGCCCCAGCCTCCGCAGCATGGGGCGCCACCACTGGCGCGCGATCACCGACACGTCCATTGGGGTGCCGTTACGCGAGGCGAAAATCAAATCCCAGGCATGACCCTCGCAAAGGCGATGGAGCCATTCTATGACGACCTTTGGAACCCGCACTTCACGGTAGCTGCGTCGGCTCTTCGGCCTCCCTATGCGTCCACGCCGGTCAGCTTTCTGACGGACTATGAGGCAACAGCCGTCGAAATCGACGTCCTGACGCCGCAGTCCCCGGGCTTCGGAGAGGCGCAGTCCGCTGTATATCAGAACATGAAGAAGCGCGGCTTTGCGGACCCAAGAGTAATTTGGTGCACCGTTCTGTGGAAGGGCGCGGTCACAGCAATAGCGTACGATCTGGCGCATGTCGTCTTTAGAATGCGGCTCAACTCGGCGGGCATCACGGGCGTCGAGCTTCATCCGCACACGGGCCGCCGGATTGCTCGCGATCTCTTCTGCTTGGACCCCATGGTTCAAGATCGCCCGAACCGTCCCGAACACCTTCTTACGGGTGGCGTGGCGCAGACTGTGGTTGGTGAGTTCGTGAAGGAACTCGCGCAGCTCGCGTTCCGTGATTTCCCGGACCCGGCGCGCACCTAAGGCGGGCCCGATGTAGGTCCGGTACTCGGCGCGGTAGTTGTAGGCCGTCTCGGGCTCCAGGGGCGGGTTGCCGTCGGCTCCGCTCTCTCGGGCAGCGATCCAGGACGCGAACAGATCGTCGAGGGTGATGCTGTCGGCGATCGACGCGGCGGCTCGCTCCAGGCGGATCGTGCTCTCCAGCCGCGAGATGAAGATCGAGGCGAGGCGACGGGTCTTAAACTGTTTGTGTCGCACCCTGCCGTCGACCCGGTAGGTGACGCGGAATGCCTTCTTCTCTTCACCCTTGGCGTTTACCCAGGAGCGTTCGTATATACTGACCATGTTCGGCCCTCATACATGACCACATACATGGCACCAGCATCCGTAAAAGAGCCGTTAAATCAAGGGTTTGTTGGCGAGTCTGTGTTCCGTCTGATATTACAGGCAAAAGCAGGCTTTCCCCGTGTTTGTCAACCAGATCAAGGAGTTAAACCCTACTTTCAGGATCACACTTCGTGACCCTACTTGACACACCCCATGAAATCGGCCTATTTTCAGGAGGCTTGAGCATACATGTGTATCGAGTTCAGCGGTCCTGATTGTGATGGAGGGTTACATGATGTCATTCTGAACCCGCACTTCATCGGCGGGAGAAGCTACCCCTCACACGTCCCAGGAGCTGCGTCTTGTCCAGGGCGATCTCGAACGTGCCGTTCGCGTTCTCTATCCGGACAGTCGGGCTCTTGGTGACGCCAGGCACGACTCCCACCTTCGCCAACACACACGCCATGCCGTCCCACAGCAGGAAGATGCCTGGAGGAGACGGACGCGTAGAGGACCGGTCCACGATGACGCGGTCTCCGACCTGATACTCGCCGATCGGCGCCTCGACCTTCATCACGAAGAGCGCGTCGGGATCAGGGCACCCCAACTCCGACGTCAAGAACTGGTACGGGAGCCCCCACTTCTGGAGGGTGTCGTACTCGTCCGGCGATCGGCCGACGCGGATTTCCGGAACCAGGGCGTAGCCGAGGGCCCGGGGATCAGGCATGACCGTCTGCGGCTTGTCCGAGATACCGAACGCGAGCCACTGCGGCGTCGTGTTCAAGAGGACAGCCGCCTGCTCGATCGTGTGAATGTCAGGTACGTTCTTGCCGCGCTCCCACTGGGCGACGGACGACCGGTTCTTTTCGAGATGCTTGGCCAGCGTGTGCTGGGTCATCCCGATTTCCATGCGTGACTTGAAAACTCTTTCGCCGAAACCCGATAGAATGTTCGCCTCGTGGACGCTGCTCTGCAGCTTCTCTGGCGGCGGGATGACTGGTTTCTTCCTTTGAATAGGCATCTTTGGTGCTCCATGCACAACACATGGGCACGCTAACGCACATTCCTAACGAAATGCAACCAACGTTGGGGATTTACAGCACGCCTATTCTCTTAATTGGTGAAAGGACCCTTACGTTAGGTGATCTTCCCTGGCAGATACGGGAAGCCTCGGAAGTTGATGGTGTTCGAGAACACCGCCTGACAGTCCTCGGTGAACCGCTTCTGGCAGCTCCGCACGTACTGGTAACGATCGCCGACCTGGATGGCGTTGGTGCTGGGGAAGTAGAGCTTGATCTTCTTCGTCCCGTCGTCCCAGACGCGAACGATGTTCTTCTGGCCCCGGTTGTTGCCGGTGATCCACTTGATGACGGCGGTGGTGTACGTGCCGTCGCCGCCTGTGATGGTGGTGCCGTTGAACTCCTTCCGTGAGACGACGGACGCAACCTGATCGTAGTAGACGTGCGCCGAGTGCGCCCGCCACAGCAGCTCGCCGTCCCAGGTCAGGGAGCCGATCGTCGGGTCCAGCGGGACGCCCCCAGGCTCTCCCTGGGCGAGGTCCGTGATCTGCGCCTGGACGGTATCGGCGATCGAGTAGAACAGCCCGTCGAAGCCCACCTGGGCGTTACTGGAGCCAGTCGGCGAGCGAGCATAGAGCGTGGTGCGGATATAGCGCGCCGTGGTGGGCAGAGTCAGGCTGCCCTCGAAGGTGCTCTCCGACGGCGCTCCGGCGTCACTGATCCAGTCCTGGATGACGTGGGTCGACAGGAGCGTGTTCGAGGCGTTGTAGGTGGTCACCTCGACCTTGCCCGCGCTGCCGGTGTCACCGAACACACTGGCGCCTTGGAGGTAGACGGCGATCCGCCCCGTCGCGATCTCTGACGCGGTGAAGCCGAAGTCGTCCTGAAGGTCTTTCTGCTGGTATAGAGTGTACGTCTTCTGGACGCCCGAGCCGTCGTCGCCGCCGTGAACGAGGTAGGTCAGGTCGGGGCCGCCGATGCCGCCGAGCGAGGACGACACGGCCCAAAAGTCCGTGTTCGCCGGACGCGTCCAGCCGGTGATGGCGTTGGTACCAGAGTTGGCGACGGCGCCCTGGTTCTCGAAGGACCCGTTCGTGAACGGCACGACGAGGCGCGTGTCGTCTGGAGAGACGCAGCGCAGCACCTTGTGGATCACGTCCTCGTACGGATTGCCGTCGAGGTGATTGTACCAGTACGCCTTGATCTCATCGAACGCCGTGTTGACGACGTTGCTGCCGCGCTTGATCGAGTAGAGATAGATACGCGCTGTGCGCGCGCCTTCGAGCAGCGGAAAGACGAGATGGCGCCCGCGCCACGCGTCGAACGCGTCGAGACTGAAGTAGCCGGTGTCCTGGCGATCGATGATGTCGCCGTCGGTGTCGTACACCTCGATCAGGAAGCGCGGCTCGTCTTCGAGCGAGTCCGACTGCCCGACCTTGCCGTGCAGAACGAACGTGATCTCGCCGTTGTCGATCTCGCCATCGTCGATGCCCGCAGCAACGAGATCGACGTCCTGGTACAGGTACTCCTCGTAGGGCGAGGTCTGTAGAGAGTTGCCACCGAAGAGAGAGTAGGTCCCCGCGTACGCCGTCATCTCCGCCGTTGCGGCGACACGCCACGAGCTGTCCGGCGAGCGCGTCCAGCCGGTGATCGCCTGATTGGAGGCGCGCACGCCGTCGGCTTCGAAGCCCGGGTTGGTCAGGGTGATCTCGGTCATCCCTGCGGGCTTGTAGTCGTAGACCCACTCACCGTTCTTGTACGGGTTGTCCGGATCGTAGGACTGCGACAGGTCGATCGCCACCTTGCAGCGGCGGTCCCCGAGATCGGCGTCACAGGTCGGCTGATAGACGCGGCCCACCTCGAAGTCCAACACCTTCAGCAGGCCAACGATGGTGATGTTGACGATGCCGGTCTTGTTCTTCGCGATCTCACCGAAGTAGCCTCGGCGCAGATTGAGAAGGCCGTGCGCTGGGTAGAGGTAGTCGACGAGAGCGATCTCGACTCCCGCCTTGTCGAAGGCGCCGCCCTCGAACTCAGACAGGATGAAGGTCGTCCCGTCGCACTTCAGCGTCAGCTCGTTGTTGTCGACCGCAAGCGATGAGCTGGTCCGGATCGCCGACATGTTGAACGGCACGTTGTGCTGGTAAACGAACCCGCCGACGGTGATGTCCGCGTCGTGGTTCGTGATCCGATACGTGGTGCCGTCCAAACGCGTGATGGTCACGATCGTGGCAAGGGTCTGCACACGACGCGTGATGTCAGCGATCAGACTGGAGCCTGCGGTCTTCACGAAAACTTCCTTCCGTCAATCATGACGGTCGCCGGGTCGAGCATGTTGGCGATCATGCGCAGCCGCGAGGCGACTTCCTTCTGCGAGCAGTTCATGTACTGCCCGAAGATCGCCTGCCCGCCGGGCTCGGGGCTCGCCGACATGATCGTGACGACGAACGCCTTGTCGCTCATGCGCTGGCCCTTGTTGGTCAGCGCGTTGAGAAGCATGACGTGCGACTCCTTGCACAATGCTTCCATGGTATCGATCGTGCGCTTGTGCTTGCTCACTTTGCCATCCCCTTCAGGTTCGCCACCTCGGCGAGGTACTTCTTGTAGAGCCGGTCGATGTCCTTCACGTTGCCGTGACAGACCTCCCAGGAATTGTAGAGCTTGGCGATGTACTCCGCCGTCTGTGCGCGCGTCGCCGACTTGCCCGGCGACCGTGGCGCGTAGGGACAGGTTCGCATGTAGGCGGGAAGGTTCAGCTCGATCTGCGCGACGGTCGGCAGCGGCTGGTTCTCGCAGCCCGCGTCCTGCGCCATCACGAGCGGGGCGAGACAGATGAGGGCCGCAGCCCGGAGGATGATTGCGCGGTTCACTTTTTCTGCTCCAGCTTCTGCAGCTCTTCGAGGACACGGTCGACCGGCGAGCCGACCGGGCTGTTCGCGTCGGGGGACTGATCGGCGCGCACCTCGCCGAGGATGCGACACGTCCGATCGAGATCATTCCACAGCGTGACGATGCGCTCGCTCGCGGCGGTGAGAGCGGCGTCGTCGAGGTTCTTCTGCGAAGACGCCACACGGAGCTGCGCCTGCAAGGACGTGCGATCCTTCTTCAGCGCCGCGATCTCGGTACCGCGCCGGTCGTACTCGTTGATGAACGAGCGCACGTTCCAGTACACGGCGACGAGTGCGCCGACCGCGCCGATCATGAGATAGAGACGCACGCCTGAGAACCAGGACGCGACGTTGAGGCCCTTCCACAGGGCGACAAGCCAAGCCATTAAATCTTCTCCGTGTAGTACGTGTTGACCCAGCCCTCAGCGCCGCCGGGCACGTCCACACGCACCAGGGCCCATGTCTCGTACTCGCTGATGACGCGAAGGGTGGTCCCCCTCTTCAGCACGGCGAGGACTCTGGTCTTCTCGGGGCTAGGATTGTCCCGAAGGTTGAGTTCGGAAGCGGTGACCACCAACAGCGGGTCGATCCGTGTAGAGCGATCGTCCAGGAGCTTGGTGTAGCGGCGCATGGGGAACATCGGACCAGGGTCCGTCTTCCATCCACGCGTATCGATCTCCTCGTGCGAGACGATGTGCTGAATGTCGTACGTCTCGATGAGCAGCGCTGTCAGCTCGTCGAGAATTTTGAGCTGCGGCTCGTAGAACGGTTCCCAGGCGTACTCCCCTCGCGCGAGACGCGGATGGTACTCCTGGTGCCACTCAGACGGCGGTGTGAAAGTCTTACGCTTCTGTCCGACGAACTGTCCGTCGGGCCGAATGGTCTGTCCGTACTGGTCCTGGAAGTTCCCGTTGGTGAGCTGCTTGATCCAGCCCGCGTTGGAAATCTCGATGCCGATCGAGCGTACGTTCACATCGGACTTTCCGTTGAACCGCGACGGACCGGCGTGCCATGCCTTCATGTTGAAAGGCACGATCTGAAAGACTTCGCCCTGACGTCCGACGACCAGATGAGCGGATGCGGGACGGTCCGATGTGGATAGCGTCGCGACGTCGCCCCGCGTCGTCCATCCAGCCGTGTAGTGCATCACGATGATGGTCGGCTCGATCTCGCCGCCCATCTTTTTCGTCGGCGCGCGGTCGACGCCTTCGAGCCAGTGTTTGGTGATCTTCATTGCCCGGTCGATCCAAAACCTGCGTCGCCACGATCCCCGCCCCACGGGGCGAGCGTGTCGACTTCGAGCCATTCATCGAGATTGACCGGCAGCACGATGAGCTGCGCGATCTTCATGTGGTGCTTGATCTGGAAGTAAGACTGTCCGTGGTTGACCACGATGGCCTTGATCTCTCCGCGATAGCCCGCGTCGATCACACCACCGAGCAGGCCGACGCCCTCGCCGTAGCCGAGACCAGAACGCTCAGCGATCTGACCGTAGAAGCCGGGCGGGATCGCCGTGCAGACGCCGGTCCCGATCAACACGCGCTGTCCGGGGAACAGCTTGATGACGTGTTCCGGCTTGTCGAAGCAGGCGAACAGGTCGACAGCCGCGTCCGTCTTGTGCGCTCGCGCAGGCGCCTTGGCGCCTGGGAGGAGCATGAAGGGGATCATTACTTGATCCCCAGGCGGGCCTTGAGCTGCGCCCACAGATCGGGGCGGACCTTGTAGACGATGAAGGCGGCGACGCCGAGCACGAGAGCAAGGCCGATAAGCGCGTCCATGATGGTGGGTCCCTTGATGTGTGATCCAGGATGACGCAGTGGTACAGGCTTCTGTAGCATGTGTCAACCTGGATCACGTCAAAGGTTAACGGACAGGGCAGACGCCGGACTGGCACTCGTCGGCGTCGAGGAGCGTCGTGGACGCGAGCCCCGTCAGGTCGACCGGCTTCAGCTTGGCGACGTACGCCCGGAACGTCGTCTCACTGACGACCGTCTGAGGCAGGTACGGGTAGCCGAGGTCGGTCGCGCTCTTCGTCGGGTCCGTCCGGTAGATGAACGACACACCGACGTACACATCCCAGTTGTTGAGAAGCCACCCGATGATCTGGGGCACCTCGTCCGGGGAGTAGGAGACCGTGATCGACGTGTTGTGGTCGACGTAGTGCTCCATCGTGGTCTTGTAGCGCTCAAGCTGCTCGATCGCCGACTCCTGGTTGACCTCGACCAGCTCGCCGCCGATCTCGACCTTGGCGAAGTCGATGCCCGAGAACTCCACCGGCATCACGATGAGGCAGCCCGTCTCGTCGTACGGGTCCTCCTCGATCTGGTAGCCCGCGTTCGCGAGCTTCGCCACGAGCGGGTCGTGCACGTTGAAGCGGATGCGGTTGAAGATGAAGCGCCCGAGCGGCTTGTGCACGCCCTCCGGACACTCCAGGCCCTCGATGCCCATCGTCTTCGACTGCGTTCCCGACGGCTTGATCGTGGTGACCGCTGCGGGCGGCTGCATGCCGAGCTGCAGCGCCATGCCGTGCGCGCCGTTGTTCGCGATGAGGCTGAGCTGCTTCCACGCCGCAGGATCGTTGACGTGCTCCCACGACACGACGCCGGTCACGCCGACGCCGCACAGACGCAGGTACTCGTTGAGTTGATGCCAAGCCTCCTGCAGAACGTCGTCGCGAAGGTCGACACACGTCTGCCGGTAGTTGGCGCGCGCGACGAGCCAGTGCGCACGCGCGAGGCCGGGCCAGTCCCCGTTGAAGCGGTGCAGGGCCGTCTCGACGAGATTGCAGAACGACTTGTCACCGAGCAGGATTTCGGCGCACGGGTTGATGCCCGAGAACCATGGCGCGCGCTTCTTCGCCGCAGCGGCGTTGATGAAGCCGGGCTCGCTGCCGCCCGCGTCCTGCATGAGCGCGAACACCTCCTGCAGCTCCGCCCGCGTCGGACGCGAGTAGAACATCAGGCTGTTGTTCGACTGCGCGCGCTGAGGCTGCCCGTGGTCGAAGTGGTCCTTCTTCGCCAACGCGAACTCACGCCACTCCGGGTCGCCGTACGCGAGGACCGCGATCTCCGCCGAGCGACGCGACGACAGGATGGTGCCGAGCCAATTAAGGACATCGAGAATGTCGATGGCACTGAGCAGCTTGCCAGCCTTTCGGGACATGATGCGCGCGATGGCGACGTAGGCCTTGGCGATCTGCTCGTCACCGCTGGAAATCCAGCCGTACGAACGCAGACGCCCGCCCGCGCCACGGATGTTGGAGAAGTCGAGCACGAGCTTCTTCGCGTCGTACTTGCCCGCCAGGAGCTTGCCGATCGAGCGAGCCCACGCCTGCGCACTGTCGCCGACACGGATCGTCCACACACCCGTCTTCGGGTCGAAGTTCTCGTAGTTCGCCTCGGGGCCGCGATCGTCGGGCGCACGCTTGGTGCGGATCACCTCGACGTTGTGGATCGGACGCTTGAAGCCGTTGAGCACGCCGGGCACCGGGCGGAAGCCGACGCCGCAACCCTGAAGCAGGAGCCACAGCGCATCGACGACGTCGTGCACCGTCCTGATCTCGACGAAGCTGCAGTTGAAGTTGGAAGACTCGCGCGTCTTCGCGATGTCGGTGCCACCGAGCCAGCGGGTGCGTCCCGCCACGGTGATCTTCCTGTCGAGGAAGAGAGCCTTCAGCTCCTGCAGCTCCGCTTCCTCGGAAGCGGACAGCGGAACCAGCTCCCAGACTTTCTGCTCACCCTTGCCGGTGAAGATCATGCCACCCTTGGCGCGCTCCCAGAGCCAGCGCTGGTGGGCGACGATGCGGTCGGCAGCCTGATCGACCGTTTCGAAGAGGGTTCCTTCCAGATTGAGGGGGCGGAGGTAGGTGCGGGCCTCCACGATGGCGGCCCGCACAGAAGGCGTCGATTTCAAGGGGTGATCTCCGATAACTATGCGTTAATTCAGGGTTAACGAAGTTATCTAAAGTCACCGAGAAAGTCAATGAGAAGAGTTCACCAGCTCCAGGAATTTCTTCTCACAAAAGGCGCGCAGCTCATCGGTATCCCAGGACTTTGAAATACCAATACCGAGGATCATCGCAGGCGTGAACTTCGTGGTGGAGCCATCGACGGGCGGATCGCATTCGACGAGAAGCTCGACCCCCTCGACCCCGTCTTGCGTTTTGTCCTCAAAGGTGATGGTAACTTTTGCCATTTATGCCACTCTCTCCCAAACACTTACAACGGACAGAATAAGGACGCCTACCAGGGATTGCAACGCGCGAGCCTCGTTCCAGTTAACGAGGCGTAACCGCAGGTGACTGTTCGTTACCTACGGTTTCGCTCAGCTCGCGTTGTGATGTACTCGGACGTTTTGCCCGGTACAGAGGGGCGATCGTCGTTGATCTTGCCCATCATGATGGCGTCGATCAGGATGGCACAGCACGCCATCGTGTGCGCGAGATGGTCGACCAAGCTGTCAGACGCGAGGTCTTCGCCGTCGTACCAGGACGCAAGGTGCCGGAACGCCGCGTCGTAGTAGATCGACGCTGAGACTGTCTTCTCACGCCAGTTGGTCAGACCGTACTTGCGCTTTCCGTCCGTCATCGCCTCTCCGAGCTTCAGGATGGCGACGGGCGGGATGGCAGAGATGCCGGGCTTGGTGATCCCGATGGCGGTCTTCGGGTTGTCGTCAGGATAGGAGGCGGGAGCTTTCGCCCCCGCCGCCTTCGCCTTCCGGGCCGCCATCAGAGGCGCTTACCGACCGTCCGCGTGGACGGGGGCAGGGGCGCATCCGGAGCGGGCTTCTGCTCGACCTGGGGCTCCTCGCCGCTGTCGAGAGACGACAGCTCGGCCTCGGTCCGCCACTCCACGATCCGGAACTTGGGCGCGAACTTCGTTCCCACGCCCTTCACCTGGAAGGAGTCCGCGCCCAGCTCGACGACGGGGACCTTCGGCAGCTTGGTCGCCGGGTCCAGGTTCATCGAGAGCTGCTGGCCGTACTCCTTGAGCAGGCGATTGATCGGGCGGGCCGGGCTGTCGGCCTTCATGATCATATCGCACTGCGGGCCGCCATCGACGCTCCGCACCGGGACCTTGACAGCCATCTTCCAGCCGTCGGACTCCTTCTTCTTCTCGACATGGCGCAGCTCCTTCACGTCGGGCAGAGGCGCCCGAGACATGATGGTCACCCACACCTCGTCGATGAGCTTGCCTTCCGACCAGCACTGGTAGCCGCGCTCGGCATGCAGGAGGTTCATGGCCCAGAGCGAGCCGTCATCGACGGTCTGCTGACCGATCGTCACCCACTGCCCAGTGTTGCCGTTGAAGCGAAGGTAGGCGCCACCGCGCACACCCTGCTCAGCCGCATCCTGAAGGAACGGGTTGTTCACCGGGTCCATCAGGGCGGACAGCCCACCGGCTGCCGCCTTACTCACGAGATCATTCGACATTTCAGTCTTCCAAGTCCTTCACTGTCAGTTGCAAATAATCTTGCCCACGTTTCTGGTACTGAGACAGATCGAGACCGGTGGCTTCGAGCGCTTTCACATCGAGCGTCGAACGACCCGGCATTTTGGCGAGAGTCACCCGCCAACGATCCGTCTTTATTCCTGACCGCTGGATTTCGAGGAGCTTTTCGACGACGTCCTGTTTGACGCGTTTCATCTCATCTTCCAGCGGCTCGAACTGTGACTTCAGTTCGAGGTACTTCCGAACGAGCACTTCCACATCGCCGAGCTGTTCCGGCTCCACGTCGGCGCTCTTCTTCGCCGATGCGTACTCAGACAGAACGGCCTCGCCACATGCCGTCTTGAACGTGCAGTGGTCGCAATCTCCCGACAGCTTGCCTTCCGGGTACATGTCGGAGGCACACGTCGCTTCGAACACGCGCGTCGCCTTGGCCTTCGCCGACTCGTAGACGTCGGGATCGAAGTCGATCAGGAACGGCGTGATGTTGTCGATGAACGAGGCATCGACGTAGAGGATCAGCCAGTGGTCCGGCTTGTATTCCGTCTTCTCGCGGATCAGCCCTAGACCGACTTGCGACTGACCACGGTGTTTCGCTTTTTCGGTCGTGAGATTTGCGCGCGGATCAATCGACTTGATTTCCAAGCCGATGCACCCGGAACGTACCCACGGGATTTCGATCGTGACATTACCGGCCGTGATACGAACAGGCCCTTCCGGAATGCCAGTGATGAGGCCGTCCGGGGTAGCGCTGTTCCTGCCAGAAACCAGCGAGCGCTGGTTAGATTGCCCGGCGAATAGGAGACCCAGAGGTTCCGGAAGATGTCCCTGAAGGGCAGGAGCAACAAAATGATCCTCCAGGATATTGCCGCGCTGCATAGCTCCCCAACGCTGGGGCTCTTCATCCGGCTTGACTCCCTGCTTTCGTCCGATCTTGTCGAACCAGTTCCACCGCTCGCACCGAAACACTTCGGATGCGCCGAGCGTGAGCGAACGATCATGCGACCAGGACTTCTGCTGGGTTGCGATGTAGTCGTTGAAGATTTTGTCCAGATCAATGTGCATGTTCGTTTCGCTCACCTTTCGGCATCCTTAATGACGCAAATCGGGACATGTGTCAACTAGGGTCACTATTCTTTGCGCGCAAATTCGCCGAAATGCTTCTGTGCGGCGGCCCAGTAGGCTTCGTTGGCTTCTTCCGGGGTGCTGAAGTAACCCAGGTGAATGCTCCGACCGCAGAGTCGGATATAGGCTCGATAAGGCTTGTTTGGACAGTTGTTGACGCGGATGACGTTCTTGTATCCGGTCGAGTTGTTCCGTTGCTTAGAGCGATTGCATGCGTTCTGCCCGCGCGACGCTTCGCGAAGATTGCTCCATCGATTGTCGCAACGATCTCCGTTGATATGATCCACCTCCTCTGGCCACGTTCCCGTCATCCAGAACCAAATTAAGCGGTGCTCGTAGTATGCGGTCCTTGAGCCTGGAACGCGGACGCGACGATAGCGTCCTCCTTCTATGTCGTAACCCACACGCCGCCCGAGAGAACGGGAGAAGACTTCTCCCGTCTCAGGATCGTAATGCAGGAGGTCTCTTACGCGAGAGAGGGTCAGTGTGTGGCCGCCCACGAGTCACCTTCCTTAGCTTCCGCGTCGATCGGACACACATATCCGAAGTACAGACCAGCGTCGCGAGCCGCTCGTACTGTTTCTCTCTTCACGATCTCGACGTGCTCGGTCCTGCACGCCACCTGCGTCTCGTCGTGCACCCACGCCAGGAAAACGAAGTCGCCGTCCCAGCCGTGATTGAGGCCCGCTTCCATCAGATACTGCTCGGCGAGCACGACCCACTTCTTCGAGATGAGAGCGCCGTCGGACTGCAGCTTGAGGTTCAACGCCGAGTAGACCGCTCGCACCGTCAGCGGGCGCTTGTCGAGCCCGATCAGGAAGCCGCTCGCCGCCTGCTGCTGGATCGTCTCCACCGCCGTGCGCAGCGCCGGGAGACCACGCATCAGCTTGTCGCGGATGCTGCGGCCCAGCTCGCGCTGGCGATGCGTCGGCCAATGCGGCTCAGCGATGATGCCGATCTTCAGATCGCCAGCGCCGTAGAGCATGCCGTAGATGATGCGCTTGATGGTCTCACGCGAGGTGATCCCCGTCGAGTCCATGTTCACCTGATGGATGTCACCGCGCAGGATGACGTCGATCAGCGCGCCATCGTCGAACGGGCGCACGACCTCGGCGAGGCACCGGAACTCCAAGCCCGACAAGTCGACGCCGACCATCGTCCAGCCGGGCATGTGGCGGACGGTGAACAGGTCACGGCACTCGTAGCCGTACTCACCGTCGCGACCCTTCTTGACGACCTTCTTGCCGTCGATCTTCTCGACGACGACAGCCGGTACCTGTCCGAGGTTCGGACCGACGTGCGCGCCGCGTCCCGAGACGGTTCCGCCGACATTGTAGTAGCAGTGGAGCCGACCATCGTCCTCGTCGATCGTGTTGAGCCAAGCCTGCGCGCCGTTCGAGAGCTGCCCGAGGATTTTCTGATGGAACAGAATGTCCGCGAGCACGCCCGCTTCTGGGATGCGATCCTTGAGCTTCTGCAGCACGCTGTCGTCGACTGACGGATTGCCGTTCTCCGTGAAGTCCTCGGGGCTCCACTGGTGGATGACGGTGAAGCGATCGATGATGTGCTGACGCGACGCTGGGTTGAAGTCCTTGCGAACGATCTTGCAGAACGGCGATCCGATCGACATGTCGCCGAGCTTCTGAGACTTGCGATTGATCTTCGGGAACGTGATGTCCGCCCAGATCGCGCGCGACTCATCCTCACCCCACTCCGTGTTGGGCGCGGCGTACGTGATGTTCTTGCCCTCGGGGATCGGGGCATTCGGATAGAGCGGACGAATGATCTTCTTCTTCTCGGGGCCGTACCAGTAGCCGTAGCGAGCCTGCGCCTCCTTGACGAGACGAGTGAACTCAGCTTCGAGCTGGTCGCGCAGTTTTAGGGCCGCCGCCCTGTCGAAAGGGAAGCCGTTGCGCTCCATGTAGCCGGTCAGATCATGGATGTCGTGTTCGAGCTGGGGGTCCCAGCCCCACTTCTCCAAGTCCTTCATGAGCCCGGCCCAGAGGATCGCGGTGATCTCGACGTCGCGAACCGCGTAGTCCTCCATCTCCTGGTTCCACTTGGCCCACGGGTCGAGACCCTTCGCCAGCATCTGCTTGGAGTAGTCGCCCTTCGCGAGCCCGAGGCGGTAGCCCCACGCGTCGAGCGAGTGCGAGCCGATGAGCTGGCCCGGCAGAACGCCCTTGCGGTTGAGCACGAAGTCGCGCTGCTTGATCTCGGGGAAGAGCACGCGAGACAGGACGAGCGTGTCGACGGCCTTACCCTTGGGATTGTACCAGGGGTAGATTTTCTTGATCGCCAGCTCGTCGAACCGGATGATGTTGTGACCGCCGCGAATGTCGGCCTCTTCGAGGCGGCGGATGCCCTCCTCGATGTTGTCCATCTCGTCGTTCTTGCGATACACGTCGATCGTGTTCCCCTCCGCATCCTTCATGATGAGGAGGTGGATACGCGTCATCTTCTTCAGGAGACCGTCAGTCTCCAAGTCGTACAGAATGGTCGTCATTACTTCCTCTTCTTCTTGCGATCCATGTAGTCGGCAGCCGACCACGCGCCGTCGATCATCGTGACGAGCGTGCGCTTGCCGGATGCGTAGGTGACGATGTGGGTGTGGGACCACGAGGAGAGGCCGCCACGATTGTATCCCATGTCGAGCTTGCTAGACGTGCCAGCGCAGTAGACGCCCTCGTAGATGCCGCACGAGTGCGTGTGGCCTACGTTGACTTTCGGGCCCATCTTCGCGAACGACAGCATCGAGCCCCTGGCGCCGTTGGCGCCGCGATGGCCGTGCAGGCCGTTCTCGATGTCGCCACAGATGCGGAAGCTGTCGCTCTCATCCAGGAAGATGATCTCGCGCAGTGGCAGAACCTGTTTGCACGCGTACTCGAACGGCGAGAACGGGTCCTTGTCGTCGAGGATCGCCTCGTACATCGCGGTCTGCATGCGCAGGAAGAACAGCGCGTTCGCCGGGTCGTTTCGGTAGTCCCCTTCCTTCAGCCAGCGACGCAGCATCAGGTCGTGGTTGCTCTCGACGACGACGGTCTGACACCAGTCGCGCGACGTCGAGGAAAGGAACTCCGCGCAATTCTCGATCGCCTTCTCGACGCCGTCCTCCATATGGACGAACTGCGCGAACAGGTGATGCGGATCGCGAGCGTTGTGGTGGTTGCGCGCCTTGAAGTCGAGCGTGTCGTGCATGAACTGGTAGCTCGGCATCAGCCTGTCGAGCATACCGTTCGCTCCCCACGCGCCGTTCTGCACGTCGGGGTCGATCTGCTCCAGGTGGATGTCACCCCAGGTGATCGCCTCGACCCGCTGGTTCTCGTAGATCATTCCGCTGACGACGCGCGTGCCCAAGTCCTGGAACGCACCGCTGTCCTCGGCGATGATCTGGCGAACGAACACCTCGTCGTCGGGAGTGATCTCGACGATGAGCGCACCGATGACGTGGTGGAACTCCGCGCGGAAGCCCGCCGCCTTCGGGATGTAGTTCGTCAGCGACACCGCGCCGGTCGTGAAGATGTGCTTGGCGGGCTCGCGGAACATCGTCGCGACCGACCGCATGCACACACGAGGATGCGGGAAGACGCCCCACGCGCCGCGCGTGTAGGTCTCGAAACCCGAGAGCGGGTTCACCGACGACGGCGAGATGTTGACCTCGCCGCAGAACACGATGCCCGGCGCCAGCTCGACACGCTCGTTCGTCAGGTACGGAGCGACGCGCGCGTGGAACACCGCCTTGCGCTTCGAGTGGTCCTCGAAGAGGCTCTTATTGTAGGTGAAGCCTGCGATGAGGATTTCAGCGTCGAGGAAGCGCGCGTACGCCTCCAGGTTCTCGATGAAGCCCTCGTGCACCTCCGTTGTGTCCTGCACGGACGACAGGATGTAGCGCGTGATCTGCCCCTTGCCGCGCTTCGGCGGCTTGCGCGCGCTCAGCTTGTCGCGCCGCACGAACCGGGGCTCGGCGAACTTCTCGTCCTTGGCTTTCCAGTGAGCTTCCTGGAACGTGGTGCGGGGGATGCCGAGGGCGCGCGCAGCGGCGCGTTCCGAACCGTGCTTGCGCACAGCGCGGAGAATTTCCGGCCCGGTGAGATGCACTACCAGCGACTCCTTTCAATGCGGTCGTAGGCGAGCAGAAAGTCCTCCCGAGCCGAACGAGGACTTTTGTACCTGAGACCGATCTGTTTCAGCTTGGCCTGGATCGAGTAATCCTCGAAAAGCCAATCCTTTACGTTCTCCATAAACAATGAAAGCGACTTCTCTGTCAAGACGTTCCGCGCTTCGAAAAGCAGAACTTGCGAGTCCGCATTGTGCACCTCGCGCGCGTCGTCGCCCGACAAAGAAATATCGAACTTGGAAAGGATTTTCTCTTGAACCCGGTTTTCAAATTCGATATACTCTGGGAGCAGTCGTTTCAATGGCTTCGGAATGTCAGCCACATAGGCTTCGCTGCCATCGTGCAGCAATCCCCAGAGCCGATTGCCCGGCGAAACGACTGCACTCACCAACATCGAATGCTCGGCGACCGAAATGAAGTGGTCCGGGCTCTTGACCTGTCCATTCCAACGGCATTGCAGCGACAGGGCCGTCGCAATGTCGAGAATATCGACATCGGACGGTACCGCCGTATAAAAATCGAACTTCCTGCCACTCCGCACTTGTATCCAGGTCATTTCAATGATCCGATGTTCATGGCGCGAGCAATGTCCCGCTGGTTGCGTTCCAGGACATTCGACATGCGAAAGTCCAGACTGTCCTCGACGACGAGCCGCCAGATCGAGACCGGCTTCTCCTTCGTGACCGCCCAGGCGCGCTCCTCCGCCTGATCCATCTCGGACGCGATCCAAGACAGCTCGGTGAAGACCACGTCGTCGGCGATCGACAAGTCGACGCCCTGCCCCATCGCGACGATGTTGCCGAAGATGAGGTTGCAGGACGGGTCCGTGTTGAAGCGGTGGATCGCCTCGTCACGCTTCTTCGACGGCGTGTCGCCGACGATGATCGCGCTGTTCGGGAACTTGGCGTGAAGCTCCTTCACGAACTCCCGGTGGTAGCCGAAGATGATCCCCTTCGGCACTTGCTCGACAAAGTCTTCGAGCCAGGAGACGACCATGGGGAGCTTCGCCATTGCCAGCTCACGGCGAATGGTGGCAAGGTTGTTTCCGCGCTCGATCTCGGACAGCACCTCGTCTTCCTCGGCGGTAATGCCGAAGCGATCGATCAGAACTGCTGCCTCCTCGGGAGACATGAACTCGCCTAGGCGCTCTCGCATTGCGGTGACAGACGCCACCGCCTCGTCCTCGGCACGGATGATCTTTTCGAGCCCCTTTTTCGGGAGCACGATCGTCATGCGCTGGGGCGGAAGCTCCTTCACGACCTGATGCTTTTCGCGTCGGATCATGAAGCGCTCGCGCATCAAGCGCTGCAGCTCTTCGAGATTGGAAGCGCCCGATGTGTCGATGCCGAAGGGGCCGCGCTTGGCGTCGCAATACCGGCGGACAAAGTGCCACCAGTCCGCGCCCAGGCCCTTGGGATCACAGGCCTGGACGATCGGCCAAAGGTCGATCGGTCGCTTGTAATACTGGGTTCCAGACAGGAAGATTTTCCGCTTGGCGCGGATCGGCTTGAACTGGCGCTGGACCTCGATCTCACCCTTCTTGCCTTTGGCGCCGAAGACGCACTTCGTCCGCGCCGCCTTCGGGTTGCGAAGGTAGTGACTTTCATCGCAAATCAGGACATCCCAATCAATGGAGTAAATGAACTCGCGGTGATTGATTAGGATGTCGTAGTTGATGACGGTGACGTCCGCGTAGGACTTTGTCTCCTTGCCGTAGACGACGCCGACGGACAGCTCCTGGTGCGCCGTCCAAAGCTGCCACATCCGCATCCACTGCAGCTTGACGGTCGCCGGACAGATGATCAGGACGCGCTTGACGTCGGGGATGCACGAGCAGACGCCGATCGCCTGCACGGTCTTACCGAGGCGCATGGCGTCGCCGATGAGCACCGCGTCCCGAGACAGGCCGTAGGCAACGCCTGCCTTCTGGTAGCCGCGATAGTCGAGCGTGAGCCCGGGAGGCTTGGGGATGTCGATCTCGGCGTCGAGCGCAAACGAGTCCGCGATCCGTGCGGCCCGTTCGGCTGCGCGTCCCTCGATCTCTTTGCGAGCCTGCTCGTCACACGCATCGATGTGACGGAGAACTACGCCGTCGTCGATGGCGATGAAGCCCTCGGCGCGGCGCGCGAAGCCCTTGAGAGAGAGCGGACCCTTCCCTGGGAACCGCGCGATAAATTTTCCCCCCTCATAGGTGATCTTCATCATCTAAGAGGGCGGGCGGGTCAGCACACCCGAAGGCACTGACCCGCCCTGACGCTGCGCCTCCAGGGAGGCACCAACTCGGCGCAGCGTTGTCCTTATGCTCCTTTCAGTTTCTGCAGCCAGCCCCACAGCGTGGAGCGAGCGATGCCGGTCTTCGCAGCGAGCTTGCGCTGGCTGCCAGCTTCATCGAGAGCCTTGGTCAGCTCGTCGGCCGACCACTGCTTGCCGTCGTACTCGAAGACGAAGTCGGTGGCTTTCGGCTCCTCGACCTGCGGAGCTGGGTTGATGTCCGAGATGAGTTCATCGACGATCTTGTCGACCATCTCCGGGATCATGCTCTCCTCGGTCTCCTCGTCGGGATCGTCGTCGGGATCGTCGTAGCCGTCAGACGGCTCCGAGAGGTTCGCGGGCGGGACAGGGTCCATCAGGCGCGTGTCGACCTCGATCTTGCCCGTGTACTCGTCCGAGGACACGATCGCGATCGGCGTGTAGAGACAGGCGCGTCCCTTGCCGTTGTAGTCCTTCGGGCAGCAGACGACGTCCACGGGGTCGATCTTGAGCAGCAGCAGCTTGTTGCCGGACAGCGAGGTATGGACGTAATCCCAGCCCGCGAAGTGGAGACCCGTCGAGCAGTGATTGTCCGGGTTGGGATCGCACTCCTCGCGCGGCATCGAAACCGGCTTGCCGATCTCGTGCAGCGTCCTGCCGTCGTGGCGAGACGTCATGTTCTCGTTCACGTACTTGTAGGCCAGGAAGTGGCCGTCAGACGTGATCGGCATGTCCGTCTCTTCGAGCCAGCGGAAGAGCTGGTCCCGCACCGCCTTGTCCGGGTTCAGGCCCAGACGCTCGGTGAACCGGCAGAGGGGATCGATGTCGAAGCCCTCGGCGTGGTGCTGCATGATCCGCGTCGCCAGATGAGCGTGGACCGGCTCGCCCTTGAAGAAGACGCCGCCCGCCTCGGTGATGACGACGCTGCCGTTGGTGAGCTTGGTGATATGGCGCGGGAAGTCCAGCCACTCCGTCAGGAGGTCGACTTCGGCAGCCGAAGGGACCTTGCGGGCTTCCTTCGCCATGCCCTTGAGCAGCTCGCGAGCGTCGTGCCACTTCGGATGGGACTCCCGGATCGTCCGGGTCAGACTGCCCATGACCACGGTCAGTGATCTGGGCGTGATGTTGGTCGCAAACATGGTAGGCCTCTCTGGGGGTGATCCTGAATATCCTAATTTACGCTGGGCGTCAACTAGGGTCACGTTGTGAGGGTTAGCGAAGGATGTAGTCGTTCACGATCATGTCGATCGGCGCATTGCCGATGTGGTTGAGAAGGGGGAACTCCTGAAGGACAGCCGCCCCCAGCTTGCCGACGGCGGGGACACGGATAGAGGTATCCGCGTGAACCTCCTTGCCGATGGCCCGGAACGCTGGAGCCAGATCGAGATAGCGCTCGTAGGTGCGCTTCAGCGTGTAGAACTCCCGGCGCGCCTCGGTCGCCTTGACAAGGGCCGTACCGAAGCGAGGGTCGACGGTGCCGTCTTTCTCCAACAGCCCCTCGACGTGCGTCATCAGATCAGCGACGACGCCTGAGAGATAGGGGTGGCGGTTCGCGAAGGCCTGGGCGATTGCGACGCGATCCGCGTAGCGGACGTGCAGCGCGTCGATCACAGTCTCCAGCCGCGTCCAGCCGGGCCGAGTCTCCATCTTGGTCGCCTGAGACGGCGTGAAGACGTGAACGTCCCCCGACAGGCCGCCGAACTCGCGCGCGATCTTCCACATGTCCGCGATGGCGCGGAACGAGTGATAGCTCTTGAAACCGTTGATGTAGACGTTCTCGCGCTCGGCGACGAGATAGATGCCGCCTTGCTTGAGGTCGATCTTCCTCTTCTCGACGCCGTCCGACGTGAGAACGCCTGCGTTCGTGTACTCGCGCTTGACGCTGTTGGTGCCTTTCTGCACCTCCGGAAGATCAGCGACGTCGATGCCTTCATCCGGGCGACCGAGTGCGACCTGGATGCGCTTCAGCTCCATGTCGGACGAGTAGCGGATCAGGACGGCTTTGTCCCGGCTCTTGTACCTGTACTCCGCATACATCTTCTCGTAGACGCGAGCGTACAGGTCTTTCACCGGCTTGCGGGTGTCGTACCAGAACAAGACCGAGTCAGAGCTGATGGCGTTCGCCGTCATCGCGTTCTTCCGCCACGTTGGGTACTGCACCACGGACCGGCGCGACGTCATCAAGAACACCGTCGCATTACCGCCGAGCTTCTTCGGCATGTACCAGTGGAACGGGATCGACGACTTGCCGAAGTGCGTCTCGAAACGAAGGAGGTGCGTGAACACATCCTGCAGCCCGTGCTTCGAGATATAGCGGCGGAGCTTCCACGCACTCTTGTTGGTGCGCAGCATCTTGCGATACTTCTCGAACTGCCCGTCGATGAAAGTCTCGACAGCGGCCCTGATCTTCGCAACCGTCTCCGGGGTGTACTCCAACTGCTCGCGTGAGGCGGTGAAGCCTAGCGTGTTGGGAGGGAAGTCGAACACGAGACGACCGTGACCGCGCCCGGTAGCGATCGGGAGCAAGGTCATGAGCCCGCTGAGCTGGTTCTGGTCGATCGCGTAGGTGATCTGTCCCTGACGCGCCGCGAGATTGAGCGAGTAGCCGTTGGCGCGATAGAACGTCCAGCCCTCGCCGCGATCGATCACCTCGGGAGCTGTCGGGGCATCGGTGCCGATGAAGGTCGGGATCACGTACAGATCGGACGCGATGCGCGTCGCGGCATACTTGAAGTCCGCGAACTGCGCAGGCTCGACGGCGAGGCCGACTTCGACGCCGCGCGGCTCGTCGCTCGCCTCTGAGCCGACGTAGTCGATGACGGGAACGTGCTGATCGTTGATGTAGACCATGTAGCGACGGACGGAGGTGCCGTCCCAGCACTGCAGATTGAACGCGTCGGTGTAGGCGAACGGCGACTTCGAGCCGAGGCCGAGCTTGCCGATCTGACTGTCGTCCTCTTCCTTCGTGCTGTCGAAGAGGGTGGAGTAGTTCGTCATCACGGTGGCGTGGTCCATGCCGACGCCATAGTCGCGCACCGAGAACGTCAGGTTCATGGTGGTAGGGACGCGGACCGTGAGAGGCTTGTCGGTGCCCGCCTTGACGTGGCTGTCGACGCCGTTCGAGATCAGCTCGCGGACGACGGCGGTGACCTTGTCCGAGTAGAGACCGTCGATGAGAATGCGGAAGGCCTTACCGGACGCTTTGATCGTGAAGGCCTTCGACTGCTGCGCGCCGAAGGAGGTGATGTCACGCGGGGGGAGCTGATGGAACATTGGAATGTGGTGCCTGGGTGTTGGTGCCTGTATGTGAGCCACAGTACCATATTTGTGGCGCCGCGCCACCACTTCACACTTTAATGGTTATCCAGATACTACGACGTGACCTAGATTGACGACCGGGAACCAGCGTGCTACAACCGCGTTAAGACATGTTAACGGCGGACTAGATCATGGCCCTGCCCCTGACTGCGCGTTCCAACTTCGTCGAGCTGACGCGGGTCTACGAACATACCGACATCGAGTTCCCACATCTCCGCGCCGTAACTCTCGCTCAATGGGCGGTCGAGTGCGGCTGGGGCTCGTCCGATTTGGCGAGGTTGCATCGAAACTACGCGGGAATGAAATGGCGGACGCAAATGAACGCGTTTGCCACGCCCGTGGAATACGCGGCCCACGACGGAAAAGAGCGCTATTGCAAATTCGCGAGCGATGATCTTTTCATCGAGGGCTATTGGGCTCGCTACGATATGCTGTCGGCCTACTCAGGCTGGCGAGAGGCTGCCAAGGACCCCATCACGTTCTTCAACTTCGTGGGCCCCGTGTGGCTCGGGTTGTCGAAGAAGCAGAACCAGGAATACGTGCGGAAAGTCCTTGGCGTCTACGAGATGCGCACCAAGGAGATGTTCTGATGACTGTTGTTCTGCCCTCCGTTCGGAACATCCAGGACATCGTCACACACGATGACGAAACCGACATCTACGGCACCACGATGGCGGAGATGTGGGGCAACGTCCTCTCCTTCATTCCCGAGATGAGGGGACGCGGGCTCAACGAGGACTTGTCCGCGCTCTTCGCGGACTGCTTCGCCTCGTCGAAACTCGAACGCGTGATCGCTGGCTATGATCTTGCCGCCGTGCGTATGAGCTTCCTGTCGATGCTCCACATGCACAAGATCGGGCACACCCACGTCATCAAGTACATGTCGACCGAGACGGCCTACTGGTTGGAGCGGTTCAGCGACAAGATCGAGGCCATCATCCCCGGCGAGATACACCGCCGTCGCGTGGTCTCCGTGCCATCCTTCCCGGAGAAGGTCAAGCACGGCTGGGTTCACTAGGTCCCCGGCTCCCGCCAGCCTTTGAAGCTCGGGAAGCGGAGTTCCATGTACGGCGTGAAGCCCTGGAACTTCACCGTCATGACGCGGCCCATGTAGCGGTCCTGGTTCTGCCACATGTCGATGCGCTCAGCATCGGTGAAACCGTTTCCGACCTTTCCGACGTGCCCGTGGTTCTCGACGGAACGCACCAGAACCTTGCCGACCTTACCTGCACCGACAAGCCCGTCCTTCGCCTTCGAGCGCTTAGCGTAGCCGCGCTCGTCCGTCTCCAACTCGTTCTCGTTGTGGTTCTGCTCAAGGAAGCCGATCACCTCGTACTCGGCGTCTTGCCAGCGCTTCAGCTTGAGTAGGGTTCCTTCCTTGAACGTGCTACGGCCGAACTTGTACGGCCCGTTGAGGGAGCGGATCATCACTCCTTCATAGCCCTGGCTGACGTAACGCTCTTCCAATTCCCGCACAGCGGTAGCGTCCGCCGCTTGAGCGTGTGGAACGATCTCGAAGTTGACGAGGCCGAGAAAACGCGCAGTCGAGGCGCACTGACCGAGTTTCGCAAAACGCCAGTAAAACGGCGCGTCGGGGATGATGTAGTCGAAGGCGTAAAACCTCACCGCAGGCTCGCCATCCGCGCTCATCACGCCTTCGGTCGTGACCTTAAAGCAGTCCGGCGCGCACGGGTCGCCAACGATCAGCTCACCGTCGAGATTGTCGGGAAGGTCCGCGAAGAGCTGTTGGACGTGTCGATTGCGGATCGGCTTGAGCTTGCGCGACAGGATCACGCCGCCCCGCTTGACGGCGCGGATGCCGTCGAGCTTCGGTGAGATAAGCACCGGATACTTGAGGTTCTCCAGTCCCGCGTCGGTGACGGTCGCGGAGAGAAGGGGCTGGAAGGCCTTCATCAGAAGCTCCCGCCCGTGATCTTGGCCACGACCATCTCGTCGAGGGCCCGGTCGGGGCGCGCGATGTAAGGGACGTAGCCGAAGTCTCGAAGGTCGCGCAGAAGGTCCGCGAGATCGACGCCGTTCCAGTCCGTGTACTCGACCACGAAGACCGGCTTGCCCGCGTGTGTGACGCGCCCGAGCATGTCGTTCGACCAGCGCACAAGGTCGGGATGGTTCGGCATCCCGTCCTCCTCGGCGCCGAGGATCAGGTCTTCCTTCGCGACGCCCGACAGCGTCTGCACGAGCATCGCGCTGCCGTCTTGCAGATCAGGAGACAGAAGGTCTTCGGCGTTCTGCATGACGACGCGGAACGCCGGGTTCTTCGCCCGCGCGTAGACCGACAGCTTCAAGATGAAGGCGATCATCGCGCGCTGCATCTCCGCGATCGGGCGAGCGGCGGTGCGATGCCAGCGAAGGATGTCGTGCGGCGCATCGCACTTGTCGAAGTAGGCGCCGTCGTAGCCCGCCTTGATGATCTTGTCGAGCTGCTTGAAGATGTGGCGCTGATAGTCGCGGTCCCAGAACTTGACGACCCAGTTGTCGTTCCATTCCGGGTTGACGTCGAGAAGCCACGAGGGGACGGGCTCGGCTCGCACCTCGCGCCAGTAGTCGCGATAGCCTTCCGCCTCGCCGATCGAGATGTAGGACAGCACGTCCCGGCGCTCGCCGTCGGCCTTGTACTTCAGAGACTGCACGGCTTCGAGCGGCACGTCGTCGACATCCACCACCAGGACGTCGAACGCCGTGTTGCGCAGATAGAGAGGATCGACGTTCTGGAGCTGATAGCCCCACGACTTCGGAGCCCGATGGAACTCGTAGGGCAGAAGCATCTCACACCTCGTACAGATCAGTGACCGGACGGCGCGTGGCGAGCCACGTCGCGTTGATGTCGAGCACGCAGCGCCACAGCTTGGTGAGCGTGACGTCGAACAGGTAGACCGTGAGGCCGACGAAATGGATCAGAAGGAACAGCACCTCGCGATCCGTAGGCGGCGGCGACGTCAAGATGCCGAACAGCAGCGTGAAGAAGGCCGCCGCGATGAACGACAGCAGGACGAGTTTGCGGCGCGCCGCATCCCGAGAATGCTTGAACGCATCGAGGATCGGGCGGAGGACACCGAGGAAAAACTGGATCATGGGTCTTTCGGGGGCTGGTCAGGCAGATTGAGTTTCTTCCGCAGGGACTCAACAACGATGTCGATACCGCGCGTTCCGAGATAGCCGCCAGCTCCTGCCGCAACGAGAGCCCATTTCGGGTCGAATTGCATCATAAGCTGTGCCGCCATAAATCCTGCGAAGGCGGAAATAAGCCCGTTTGCCAGAATGCGGCCCCATCCCGGAAAGGTTCCGGCACGCAGATACGCGTCCAGCAAACGGGCAGTACCACCAAGCACTGCAAGAGTGATCCAGTAGCCCTCCGTCAGGATGAACCGGAGAAGAGCCGTATGATTTTCGACGTTCATGACGGCTCGCAGCCAAAGTGATCGAGGGTCACTATACACGCGCGATTAACCCTGTCAACGCACAAAAGTGGACATTGGGGATCACAACGGTTACTAAGGACGTTGCGAAGATAGACCTGGAGTAACCAACACGAGTAGCCGATGCCCGCGAAAACGATCACTGATGCGCAACTGAACGTCGTCCTTGCCCACGTCGCCGACCACAGCTCAGACCCGCTGCGCGACTACGTGATCCTGATGCTCTCCTTCCGCGCAGGGCTGCGCGTGAGCGAGATCGCCGGGCTGCGCTGGGCCGACGTGTGTGACGCCGAAGGCAACCTGCGCCGAGACATCCTGGAGGTCCCCAAGGCCATCTCCAAGTATTGCAGCGGGCGGACGATCCCGATGCACAAGGCCGTGCACGCCGCCTTGAAGGCGTACCTGAGCCACCTTCAGGACAAGCGCTCCGTCGCCATGAACGAGACGATCATCCACTCGCTCTATGGCGAGCAGCGCAAGATGAGCGGCAACGCCCTCCAGCGCTACATCGGCAGGCTCTTCCAGGCCGTCGGCTACAGCGGCTGTTCGTCACACTCGGGGCGCCGGACCTTCATCACCAAGGCCATGCGCAAGGCGCCCCAGGCAGGGTGCTCGATCCGCGACGTCCAGAAGCTCGCTGGTCACCGCTACATGTCCACGACCGAGCTGTACGTCGACCCGTCCGAGGAGCAGCAGGCTCTCGTCGACATGATCTAGCACTAGACGTCGGTTGTGACTTCTGGTAACACTCGTCGAGTTAAGGGGGGTGTCCGCTAACGTGGGACACCAACGTGAGCACCATCGCAGTAACGGCCAAGCATGTCGCTTGGGACAGTCAGGTAACTATCGGAGACGGAGAGAAGGGCCGCGTCGGCGAGTCCAAGGTCCAAGTCCACAAGTCAGGCATCTGGGGTCTCGTCGGAGACGGGCCCCCGATGAAAACCATGATCCAGTGGGTGCTCGACGGCGCCGATATTAAGCGGCGCCCCGACGGCACTTGGCAGCTCTTCCGTATCGGGAAGAATGGCAAGCTCGTGCAATGGGCGAGCGACCACCCCTACGAGGTGGCGGTCACCTATCCGCAGGCCTTCGGGTCTGGCGGAAAGTACGCTCTGTCTCTCCTCGTAGCCGGTCATAGCGCGCGCTATGCCGTCAAGATCGCCGCCACCCTCGACATCTACACAGGGCCTCCGATCCAGCATCTGGACATCGGCAAAGCGCTCGCGCGTGTGAGGTCCTAAAATGCGCAGCCAACGGACATCCAAACGGTCGTCGAATGGCGACCGGAAGACTCTGCGTCTCATCGACCGCGCCGCAAAGCGTCGCGACAAGCGCGGGGGGCGCAAGCGAGAGAAGGCCAAGCTCCACTACGCAGTGGGCGACCAGTGCTACATCAGCGTCAACTTCGAGACGGTGCGCGCGGTGGTGATCGCCTCGTTCGTGCACCCGTCGTTCCCGAACACGTTCTACATCTGCAAGCTACCAGACGAGCACCCGTTCCTGGAGGTGCGCGACGCATTGACCATGAAGCCCAACAAGGACGATCCGTACCCCTTCTGGGAGCACACTGAACTCGAACTCCCGAAGGCGGGTAACTGATGCCCATGACCGTTGAAGACCTTGCAGCGCGCGAGGTCGAGATCGCCGTCGGCGCCAACAAGTCCGACAAGAATTTCCGCAACACGAAGGCGGCGCTCCATCACTTCATCGGCGGCGCGCTCAACGCCGTTATCGGCGAGAAGGACGGTCGGTGCTTCTTGTCCGGCTCGCTCGCGGGCGGGCAGCGCATCGCGCGAAACGTGCGTTGCAACTACGTCATGCTTCTCGACGTCGAGAACGGCATCACCGTTGACGAGGTGATCGCACGGCTCACCAGCCACGGCATCACTTCGGCGGTCTACACGACCTACTCGCACATGAAGCGAGAGACGGAGATCGCTGAGCAAGCGCTGTCCAACTTCCGTCGTCGTGTTCCGGACGTTCCGCGTGACGACATCGGCGCCGCCCGGATGTACCTGTCGATTGAGAAGGGCTGGCGCGACGCGTTCGTCGAGACCGTCTCGGACTGCGTGCGCGACTTCCGCGAAGGCGGCGTCAAGTACGTGGTGAAGCACGCGCCCATGGAGCGCATGCGTGTCATCATTCCGCTCGCCGAGCCGTTCGACTTCAGCGCCGGAACCAATCAGGCCGATCAGATCAAGCTGTGGTCTGCGCTCTATCAGGCGACGTGCGTCTATCTCGACATCCCGTTCGACCCGAGCTGCGTCGACCCCTCGCGTCTGATGTACTTCCCGCGTGTGCCTGATCAGGACGCGTTGAACCAGTACCGTTCCCAGTTGATCCTAGGTGAACGGTTCTACTCGCTGGAGGAAGCGCGCGCCATCGCCGTCTTCCAGGGCTTCGCGAACATGGAGTCCGGCGTCAAGCACGAGTTCGTGACGCCGAACCTGCTTGCGTTCCTCAGTCAGCACAGCCGCAACTTCCTCGCCGCCGACATGGTCGATCGGCTCGATGCCGAGAACATCCGTGGTAGGCCTTCGGCGGAGAAGGTCGAGTACCGCTGCCCGAACGAGGAGAACCACACTGAGCAGAAAGCCGGTGACCGTGCGTTCGTCGTCACGAACAGTGATGGCAACAGCCCGTTCTGGATGGGCTGCCGCCACGCATCGTGCATCTCCGCCTCGGGCGGCGACAAGGCGTGGTTCTGTGACAAGCTGTTCCAACAGCTCGGCATCACCGATCCGCTCACCCAGCTCGACGACTTCCTGATCGAGGTCCCGCAGCGGGAGGAGGTTCCTCCGCCTCCGCCGACGAGTGACGCGTTCCCGGGCTTCCCGCAGGAGCTTGTCGACCGCGTACTGGCGACTACTGCCGAAATCCGGCCCACTGAGATTGATGCCATCCTGGACGACATTGCGCGCTACCCGGACAACATTGTCGCCAACGGGCTTGTGGACATCCTCGTCCAGCGCACGCGTCTGGGCAAGACCGCCGTCAGGAAGTCTCTGGATCGGAAGCGTGTAGAGCATCGCCGTCGTCTGAGACAGCAGGAGGAACAGGCGCGTCGTGAAGCCGCCCAGGCCGCTCGTGAGGGCGCCGGGGGGTCGGAAGGTCCCGATGACCCTGACACTTGGGACGATGAAATCCACACACATTGGCCTGCCCATGTGCAGGTGAATGTCGCCGTTGCGCAGGTACGCCGACGCAACGAGACGAGCCCTCGGATTTTCTCTCGTCCGAACGGAACGCTGACGCAAGTAATCACGACGCCCAATGGTCCGATGTTGAAAGACATCCCGAGTGACCGCGAGCTGCCCTTTGCACTGGTCAGTCTGCAGGTGCGCTTCGTTCGTCTCGACCAAAATGGCGTTCCGCGCAGCGCAGAGCCGTCGTCGTTCGTTATGCGCGCGCTCATGCGTGCGTTCACCGGCATGCCGGAAATCCGTCGTGTGATCCGCGTGCCTGTGCTGTCGAAAGACCTGACCATCCGCGCCGAGGCTGGATACGATCCCGGACTGCGCTCGTGGATTGATCCGCCCATGGAGCTGGAGACGCCGCCGAAGGTCGACGAGATCACGGACGACATGGTCGACGAGGCCAAGGCGATCCTGTTCGAGGCCATCCGCGACTTCCCGTTCTCCGACGCGTTCAACGGCGAGGACCCGCACTCGATCAAGTCGGAGGATGTCGACGAGGACGGCTTCCCGATGCCGAACCTGGATCGCGGGCGCGCGTCTCGACAGGTCGCGTTCGCAATGATGATCCAGCCGTTCGTGCAGGACTACATCGACGCGCCGACGCCTGCGTACCTCATCGACAAATCGAAGCAGGGCACGGGCGCCGGGTTCCTCGCGGACTGCATCTCCTATCCGTTCAACGGTGCGTTCTCGTCAGCGCTCGCGCTGTCTGAGAACGAGGAGGAGGTGCGCAAGCACATCACCAGCGCTCTGCACGCTGGCGACGCCGTGTCCTTCATCGACAACATCCGGCATCGTATCGTCTCGGCGTCTCTCGCGGCGGTGCTGACGGCGAACGTGTGGAAGGATCGCAAGCTCGGCGCCACGGAAATCCTCACGGTGCCGAACCGCACCATGTGGGTGATTGCTGGCAACGACGTGAAGGCGGCGGCGGAGATCGTGCGACGCCTGATCCCGCTGCGTCTCGACGCGGCGACGGCGAACCCGGCGTTCGATCGCAAGGTCGGAACCGACTTCAAGCACCAGCTCGCGACGTGGCTCCCCGAGAACCGCCTGCAGATGATCTGGGCGATCCACGTTCTGCTGTTGAACTGGGTCAAGAAGGGCTGCCCGCGTGGTTCGCGCGTCATCAACTCCTTCGACCGCTGGTCGGAGGTGATGTGCGGGATCATGGAGGCTGCTGGCTTCACCGAGTTCCTGCGGACGCCCGAGCTGTATCGCATCACCGAGGACACGGAGACGGCTGAGCAGGCGAACATCATCAGCTTCATCTACGAGAACTTCGGCGAGGACAAGTTCACCGTCAACGAGCTGCTCACCCGCGCGCGTCTCAGCATGGTCGGCGTCGAGGGCCAGGAGTGGGACATCAAGTGGGACCGCAATCAAGCGGCGTGGCCTAAGCAGGTGGGCACGGTGCTGACGAACAAGTATCGGCGCGGCACCTACGAGATCGTCGATCCGAAGAACGAGAACCGTCTCGTCACTGTGCGGCTCGTGCGCGAGGAGAAGCGCCCGGCGAACCGCTATTACCTCGGCTTTGTGAAGGAGCGTATGGTCGATGCCCCGCACGACAGCGAAGACACGGACTGACGACGAGAACGCCAAGTACGTGTTCGACGCGATCGTCAACGCGTACGACAACGGGTTCGCCGTGCTCGATCTCGACGACGAACAGCTCGCGATCGATCTCAATCGGTACGACCAGAAGTGCGGATGGTTCACTCACCGATACCTGTTGGACCTTCTGAAGATCGTTCGTCCGATGTTGAAGGTCGCGGGCTATGTGGGACGAGCTAACCATACAACGTGACGGAGGATGACGGTGGCGTGGCGTCATGTTACCAGGGGTGACATGCCGCACCACACAGGGGGAGTCCTAACGTGCCGCGACCGCAGACCGTCGAGATGATGAAGGGCCGACTCGAACTATTTCCGACGACCGTTGAAGACGCGTTTGAGTTTCGGAAGGACCGGGGATGGCGCTGGCTTCAGCGTCTGTGCTTCTGGGTACTGAAGAAGATCGGCGCTCACAGGCACATCACGGTCGAGAAAGTGTCTTACGGTCCTTTCGACAATGCGCAGATCGGCGGGCGTGTGTTCGAGATCGTCGAGAGCACGATCGGATGGAGAAACTTCGACGCCAGCGAGTGGATGCTCGTGATGGGCCGGGACGCCTACCGCGAGCTGGTCAACGATCGTGAGCTGTTCCACGCATTCGGTTTCATCAAGACGCTCGAAGTCCGTCACGGTCCGTCAAATCCCGTCGGCCCCTACTTCGACTACGTACGCGGACAGGTGTACGGCATCGACATCATGGTCGTCCCGTGGGTCAACGGCATGGCCCTGGTGCCGAACATGTCGCTCGCCTATTCCGGACGGGGCTACCACGTCGCGGACTGTGCCGACAACGCCGTGAGTGCCGAGCCGATGAGGACCCTGTCATGATCCACAAGGGCGTCTACTCCTCTCTCCTCGTGTTCGCCCTCGCCGCCGTCTTGTTGGTGCTGGCGGGGTGCCGCCATGACGAGCAGGTTAAGCAAGAGACGCTGGACTCAATCGTTCCGACGACCATTCAGTCTCTCGGCTCAATTGCCGGGTGCCGCGTGTTCCGGTTCAAGGAACCCGACCGCGCGCGATGGAAGTATCTGACCGTATGCGTCGACGGTAACGGCGGGCGCAACGCCACCATCACCATCGAAGGATACTGACATGTCCGACGACGTCTGGGCCCTCTTCGGCATCGCCGCCGTGATCGCTGCCGGGATCGTTCTCTACTGGGAGTATGCCAAGTACCGTTGTCGCTCTATTCAGCGCCAAGCGGCGCAGGTGCTGGCAGACGCGCAGGCCGTGCAGCGCACCTCGGAGTCCCTGTGGGCGAAGATACAGTCGGCGCGTGGACCGACGCTGGCGGAGATGGAGACGCTGAAGGCGGCGCTGGAGGAGTGTGCGGACCCTTTCCACTTCTCCTGGGATCAGGGGATGTCGGCAGACTTGTTCGTCACCGAGCTGAACCGCCGCCAGAGGATCGCCGCCCGCGCGCTAGGTCGAACGATGCTCGGTAGGGATTTCGTAACCAAGCCCACTGTCGTGACTTGAAATGACAGCATGACATGTGGCAGGGTGTCACTACCAACCAGGAGATGGCACCCATGGCAAACGACACCCCCGAGAAGATCGCCGAGAAGACCTTCCGCTCGCCGATCAACAAGGAGAACAGCTTCGGTCAGTGGAGCGTCGCCGAGGACACCGAGTCCACGATGACGCTCTTCTACTACGACGACAACACCGGCTTCATCGAGTGGGACATCCCCGAGATCGAGGAGACGGTCGACATCGGTCTGACGTTCTCGATCGACAAGAACGGCAAGCGTACCCTCACCGACTACGACGGCGTGTTCGCGATCCCCGCGCAGGCTCTCGATCTCCTGGAGTCCCAGAAGGTCGACGTCGCGGAGATGCGCAAGGCGATGCGCGAGTGAAGTGTGGTCACGAAATGTTGGAGTAGAAAATGTCGACACTCATCCAACTGCTGGACAGCGATCACGGCGAAGCCGCTGAGCCCGTCATCAGCTTCTATTCGGACGTGACCCCGCCCTCGGAGGCCCGCGTCACCTACGAGGTACCGCGCAACGAGCAAGAGGAGAAGGGCATCGCGTTCGTGTCTGGGTGGGTCGAGCGCACCGAGATCACCTATCGCGGCGACACCGTGCTGGTCGAAGTCTATCTGACGGACTTCCATGTCGAGAACGCCGACTGATGGCCCGCGTCAACAAGCCCACACCGTCAGAGGTCCGCTACTGGGAGTCGCGAGCCTGGAAGCACATCGGGCTCGGCTTCTTCCGGTGCACGAAGACCAACATGCGTGGGCGGATCATCCGTTACAAGAATGGTACCACCGGAATGATGTGGGCGCCGACCCCTGCCCAGCGTGGAGAGAACGGCTGCATCATCAAGTACCTGGAACGTGAGGTGCGCCGGACACCCAAGTCATCGCCCGTCAACTATACCGACGATCGTGACTTGAAGAAACGCCCAGGGTGATGGCATAGTGTCACCACACCAAGGGAGACGAACGTGAAGCTCGAAGTCGACAAGACCTACAAGGCCAAGGACTGCGCGATCACACGGATCGGCGGCTTCACCAAGAACCATCCCAACTTCGTGTGGGGGACCAACGGACACTGGTACGAGGCGTCGACCGGTTTCTGGATCAACGTCACGCGCGGCACGACGGGAGGTCCCGACTTCAACTACACGCCTGTCGACAACTATCACGCACTGGTCGCGGAAGTCCCGTCGCCGGGTGAGAGGCCCGTCGACATGCGCCCAGCGAAGAACGCGTGGGCACCCGGGCCGTACCTGACGAAGTGTCTGTGCTGTGACTGGACGTTCCTGGGCGCGAAGCGCGCCTACGTGTGCGCGCCGTGTACCTACCAGGACGACAAGGTGTCATGACCACACAGGCCAAAGCCCGGGCTCAAGCCCAGGCCAAGTTCGCCATCTCGCAGATCAAGTCGTCGGTAGACCCGCAGACCGTGGTCGCGCTCATCGTCGTCAACGGTCGCCCGTACTCACATATGAAGGCGGCGGACGTGATCGACGCCATCAAGAAAGACAACGGACTGGAATGACCATGGACCCTGTGACCAACACGCTGATCGCCTACGCACCACTCGCCGCCGCGCTCTACCTGATCTTCATGGGCGCCATCGTGAAGACGCAGAACATCCTCAGCGACGCGCTCTTCCGCGCGCTCCCGATCATCCTCGGCGTGCTGACGCTGCTGCCTTACGTTAAAGGGTGATGTCGTGGGCACGGCGGCGAACGCGAAAGAGTACATCCGCATCGCCGAGAGCGAGGGCTTAGAGAACGTGCGCGTCGAGGGCGGGTCCCCGCACGGACGATTGATCGGGCAGATCGACGGACACACGATCGTGCTCGTCGTCTCGCTGACCAAGGGGGCGTTCCACTTTCCTCGGCGCAAGCTCGCCTTTCAATGCAACGTGCGCAGAGCAGTTCGGTCGCTCCGATCCGGCGAGCGCAATCCCGTGGTCAAGGTTCTGAAGGAGTGATGGTCCGATGTCCGGCCAGTGCTGCAAGACCTGTAAGCACCTTCACATCGTTCCGGACTCCCTCGGGCGTCGGGTGGTGCGTTCGACCCTGGCGTATCCCTGCATCTACCCGGTGGAGCTGCCCGCGATGCCGGACTCGGTGACGCGCCATCCCTGGTGGCGCCCGAGCATGATCGAGCACCGTATCCACATGGAAGGGTCGGACGGCGTGAACTGTCCGACGTACGAACGGCTGAAGGGGTGATGGTCTGTTAACTGTGGTCACTCGCGTGACTTGAACTGACGGGGCGTGTTGTGGCATGGTGACACTACCGAATACGGAGAGGCACCACCCATGAAGACCGCGCCGAAGACCGTCTACATCATCACCTGGACGATCGGCGGAACGAAGTCCGGAGGCCCCCAGTACGTCAGGACCAAGAAGGGTCGCTGGACGATCGGGTCCTACGCCCTCAACGGCGAGTTGTGGATGGAGTTCGTCACCGAGGCCCAGGCGAAAGGATACCTCGCCAACCGGGAGAACTTCGGCGCCATCTCCGACGAAGACTACGCACAGATCAGGGTTGAGGCCCACACACGATGACCCACGTCCCTGCCAACACTGACCAGGACGGTCCCCAGTCTTTCCGCGAGGTGTCGTTCCGCTGGCACGCGCTGATCGCCTATCAGACGGCGCACGGTGTCTCCGACGTCGAGTACGACTTCGACGAGATGTCCGACCTGGACCTGTTCATCGAGCGCGGCCCGCCGTTCACGTCCATTCTCGGGATCACGGTGACCTACACCGGCTACCTCCGCCCCGACATGTCGCTGCAGATCACGGAGGATCGTGGCCCGCACACGCAGCACCTCGATCGCATCGTGGAGGCTCACTACCGTGCCGTCCCCCGAGCGTGAGACGATCCTCGATCGTGAGGAGCCGGGTCCCCCGGCCCGGGGGGCCCCCCAGGGTCGAAATGCCCGCCGTCTCGCCGGGCTGAAAGCCGCCCGCGATCTCCGGAAGGCGGGGTCCCGGAAGGCCAAGAGGAACAGGGGCCCGACGTCGATCGCAGACCTGGAGGCGCTGCCCGACGATCATCCTATCGTCATCGGCGAGCACTGGACCGGCGTGGTCGAGGGTCAGACCCCCGAGCAAGTCTCGCGTCTCCGCCGCTTGAGGGAGCAATTCCCGCGCCCCTGGTACGTCTGTGCGTACCGCAGTGAGGCCACGCCCAACGTGCTCCGCCGTGCGTTCGGCGTCGACTGGTCCAAGTCGAAGGACGATCGCCGCCCGATCCTGCACGCGCTAGGCCTGACGTTCAACCTCGTGATCAGCTCCGCTGACATGGTCGGAACGTCGTTCGGAACCGTGTTCTTCATCCCCGATCCGGCTGCCCGGGGCGGTGCCGAGGACCGCCGGGGCTTCCTACGAAACCGTGTTCACCACGACGCGGACTACCGCTCTGTGGTTGCGTACGTCAGGGCGCGCAACCAAGGGACGCACGTCCGCAACCGACGCACGCGCTGGGAGCGGCGTAAGAGGGAGAAGCAACTCAAAGAGCGTGGTATCACCAACACGGACTACATGCACGCCGTCGATCTGCGGGACTGGTTGCACAACAACTGGCTGGACGACTCTGGGTTGTGAGGCAACCGTCGGTGTGCGGATCACTGTGCAGTCGACTGGACCGGCGTGTCCAGTGGGTGCTAAGCCAAAAAAGCCCGTATTTCCTGGATTATTCTATCTTACTGTCCAGTATTAGCACCTTTCTCTATCTATATATAGGAAGATGGAAAAATAATAATGGTATGTGTTTTTTTTTTCCAAATCCCTATAGGCGGGGCTGAAACCGTGACTGCACTGCCAACTGGACAACAGGGGCGCAGCCCACGCCCAGCTCTTAGAAGACCGGTCCCAGGTCCCCGCAAGATGTAGGCACAACCAGTCTGTAACCTTTCGTTACCCACGACAACATCGGACGATGGGCTCTCGCCCGAAAGTGATGGCATATCGTCACGAAGTGATTTAGGGTCACCTGAGCCAACTCGGAGATGACCTGATGACCCACATGCGTACCCCGAAAGCGTTCCCTAACCAGCCTCTGGTAAGAGGACTGTCTCCGACGTATCGAGTACCGAGGAAGAACCCGATGGATGCGATCCCGAAGAATGTGCCGTCGTCGAGCACCCGGCAATCGTCCGATGTCGCCAAGCGGATCAGGACCAACCAAGCGGAGGACAGGAAATCGTCCGATGTGGCGAAGCGGCTACGGAACAAGGCCCTCGACACACGGCAATCGTCCGATGTGGCTCGCAGCATTCGAACCAAGGCGCAGGAGGACAGGCGATCGTCCGATGTCCAGAGCCGCCAGTTCTGGATCGGCTTCGCCGTCGTGGTGCTGTTCGTCGTCGGCAACCTCGTCTGGGCGGGGCTCTCCCAGCTCGGGCGCATCACGTACGCCGACCCGACCACGCGCTACGCCTGGATGTGCGGTAAGGCGCTGGAGGTCGCGGCGCCGCACACGCGCAAGACCGGCTACACCCTGCAGGCGGACCACGGCGGGGACCCGAAGCGCTGGCTCCTCCAGGTTGGGCTGACGGACGTCTACCGCTGCCAGGGCATCCACGACCAGGAGGTGGTGATCGAGGACTCCTACGTCGTGCGGTTCGAGCCGCGCTCCGACGGCTGGCAGGTGCGGGCCTACGTCGGCTCCCAGCAGTTCTCCCAGGCGTTCGTCAAGCGCGGGTGACTTGCGATAACCATGCGGGGCCTGATAAGCGGACTCTCGGTAACCACCGGGAGTCCGTTGTGTCGTCTGAAGCCCCCAGCCCCTTGAAAGCCGTCCGGCGCCACTGCCTGTGGTGCTGCAACGGCAGCTCGAACGAAGTCGCGCTGTGCCCGGCGACGCGATGCCCGCTTTGGCCGCTAAGGTTCGGCAAGCGCCCGACGCCCGAAATCCTGGCAGAGGTCCCCCCGCTGGACGGTTACCCCCTGGAGGATGAGACATCTGCGCGGGAGGTGGCGCAAGGTTCGCGCACGAAGGCGATCCGCCGCCGCTGTCTGGACTGTTCTGGGTATTCAACCCAGGAGGGCAAGAGTTGTAAGTTTACAACTTGTGATCTGTATCCCTACCGCCTGGGGAAGAGCCCGAACCGTGTTCGGAACCTTTCGGAGGAGCAGAAGCAGGCTCTACGCGACCGCTTCGCCTGCGTAAGGACCAAGGCAGGGTGACTTTGCCTGTTTTTCCCGAGCCAAAGCGCGTCCTGGCGGGCGCGATGAGTTTTCAGGTACCCTACCTACCCCCTGAAGTCTCTCGCCCGTCAGAGGCCCTTTGGCTGGGCTAGAAACAGCATCCCGTATACCGCCAATAGAACGGCTTCTGCCTCATCGGCGGTCAGCTTGCCGAGCCCTGGGAACAGTTTCATCGCCAACTTGATGGAGGTCTGCTTCTCGGCGGTGACGCCCATGCGGGCTTTCCAGACGGCGGGCGCGACCATGTAGACGTTCTCGGGCGCGATCCCGGCAGCGACGGCGGCCTCGACGACGCCCTTCGAGTGCCCGAACGAGAACGCCGAGACCACGCCCATCTGCGGCGACGCCCAGACGTTCTCGATCACGGCGTGCGTGGGTCCCCAGGCTTTCAAGAGGGCGGACACCTCCGCCGCATCTACAACCCTCTTCTTGCCGTTCATGCGCACGGGCATCCGCGCCGTCAGGAGCTTGGGCCCGACGAGAGCCAAGGCGCCTGAGAGCCCCGGGTCCACGCCTACGATCGCCTTGTTTACCGTCTTGATCATTTCGGGACATTATGTTACTTCAGGTCAACATTCAACCCTGCGGTAACCTAAGATGCCTGTTCTGAATAACGCCCGGCGCGAGCGCTTCTGTCAGTACGTTGCTGCCGGAAGCACCTACGTCGATGCCTACAAAAAGGCAGGCTATTCCGGCGACACGAACGCGGCCCCATCCGGGCTCGCAAAGCAGCCGGAAGTGCGGGCGCGAATTGACGAGCTGATTGCCGAGCATTCGAACGCGATGGAGCAGGACCGCCTCATGCGGGAACGCCTACGCGAGGCGAAGATCGAGCACGAAGTTCTCGACCAGAAATGGCTGCTGCTCGAAGCAATGAAAAACCTGGAGATGGCTCGAAAGAAGGGCCAGACGTCCGCAGCCAATCAGGCCCTCAAAATGATCGGCGAACTGACCGGTCACATGAAGCCCGACTCCAAGCCGAACAAAGGTGTTCCCCCCGTCGATGCCAAACCTGCCCCTCAACGAGAAACGAAGGTATCGCCACTCGATCTCTTCAATGGCGAGCCTGGAGACGAGGGTAGCGGAGAGTCTGCGGACGAAGATACCGCTGGTGAAGGCTGACCAGAACTACCTCGACAAGCTCGGGATGACCAATCCCGAGAATGTCCTGGAAGCTCTGGAGCACGAGCGCGAGCGCCTTGAGCGCGAGTATCTGGACAAGCTGCGCGACAACGCGCGGGACAGTCTCGCGTGCTTCGTCGAGTTCATGACGCCGGATGAGCCGCCTGCGCCTCATCACGAATGGCTGTGCGAGAACATGCTGGAGCCGATCGAGCGCGGAGACCTCTTGAGGTCAGCGATTTCGATGCCGCCCGGTCACGCCAAAACGAAATTCTGTACCCGCTATTTCGTGGCTTGGTATCTCGGACGCAATCCGAACAAGCGCTACATCGTCGGCGGGCACTCTCAGGACTTCGTGGAGAAGGAGTTCGGTCAGCACACGCGCGACATTGTCGACGATGATCGCTTCCGGGAAGTGTTTCCTGAGGTGATGATCTCGCCCAGCACCGCTGCGGCGGGCAACTGGCGCTTGGCGGGACGACGCGGACAGTACGTCACGAAGGGCGCGGGCCAGAAGCTCGCAGGCTATCGTGGGCACTGCGGACACGTTGACGATCCGATCGGCTCCTTCGAGGACGCAGACTCGGCAGCGATCAAGAAGAAGGTCCGCACTTGGTTCTGGGGCGACTTCCGCACGCGTCTGCTTCCGGCGGCGCCGCTCTTTGTCGTGGGCACGCGGTTCGCGCTCGATGACGTCATCGGCATGATCCACGACTACAACAAGGAAGGCAAAGGTATCCCTTGGACGATTTTGAACCTGCCGGGCATCGTCGAAACTGAAGAGGAGGCTGCTCTCGATCCGCTCGGGCGTGACATCGGTGAAGTGCTCTGGCCGAGCTACTACACGAACGCCGAGATCATGGAGTTCAAGAACACACTGCCGTCGCGCCAGTGGTGGGCCCTCTACAAGGGCAAGCCGCGTGACGATGAAGGCGCTCTGATCAAGCTGAGCTGGGTGAAGCGCTACGAGAAGCTGCCGTCGAAGGACGCGGGAGCTGACGCGGCGCCGCACGAGCGCGCACGCAAGATCACCATCAGCGTCGACACCGCGAACAAGACGACGGAGCGTTCGAACAAGACGGCGATCGGCGTGTGGATCGAGGACGCCAATCGCTGGCATTACCTCGCCGACGTGGTGTTCCAGAAAATGGAAATCACGGAAGTGATGGACAAGCTGAGGACCCTTTCCAATCATTGGAGGGCCGATCAAATCTTGATCGAAGACAAGGGTATGGGCACGCAGATCATTCAGCTCTTCAAAGCGAATGCACCCGCGCCTGTTGTTGCGATCGATCCGGGTCAGCGCTCGAAAGAGTTCCGCTTCGACGGCTGCACGCCCATGTGGCGCGCGGGCGAGGTGTGGCTGCCCGAGCGCGCGGCGTGGCTCGATGCGTACGAGACGGAAATCCTGGCCTTCCCCGGCTCCGCCGAGGACGATCAGGCGGACATGACGTCACAGTACCTGGACAGCGTCAGGAAAAAGGTGCGCCTGGGTACCAAGAAACTTAGAGGGACGGGCACCTCCCGCCGTTAAAGGCGGGGACCCTCATCATTTTCGAAGGGGGAGGGGTCTCCAGGAAAAAAGGACCCCCTCCTCTTCGAAATGCCGGGCGCGCGGTCACACTGTCATACCGGAGGATAGGTCGTCGCCGCCTCGCGTGCCTTGTTCCACAGCTCGTCCATCTGGTGGGCCGTGCTGGAGTGAAGTAGAACGGTGAGCAGCGCCGCCCAACGCGGGATTGGCAGCTCACCCGAGAGATAGCGGAACACCGTGCGGCGGTCCTTGCCGGAATGCAGGGAGAACGCGGCGATGGCGTCCTCGCGACGCGGACCGTAGCGCTCGGTCAGGAGCTGGAGCATCGTGTTGGCGCTGAAGGTCGGAGAAGCCTCAACGTCAGCCGCCACCCGAGCGTTGGCCTGATGAAGATCGTAGACCACGGGCTGGCTCAGCGTCTCGCGGGCGATCTGGACAATGGCGGGAGTCGTCGACATGTTGTTCTACATCCGTTCTCAGTGTGCACGCGTGCGCGCTTGTGATCGCGGCTGACAATAGCTGTCATGCCGCCACCGCGACAACGATCGTATGATGTCATGGTTAGAAAAGTCTTGGTGTTCCGCCGGAACATCGGAACATTGGAACACGCCAGAACTCGATCTCGATCGCGCCTGGGCCGAAATTTGGAACCGGGTCGCCCCCCGCCCCCCGGGGAAATTTTGGAACGGGCTCACCCCCTACCCCCTCCCCCCGGTACCGGGGAGTCCCAAAATCTGACGCGAGTTTACCGAAAATTAACCAGTCATATACAACCTTAACGGATCGTGAACGCCTGTGCCAAAATGACACAACGTAAACAAGACGTGAATAGTCGTGCCATAATGGGACAACTTCCCACATGGTAAACAAAACCCTAATGGTCCCGAACGCAAAAAATCGCGGCGCCACGTTGCTTGCATTCGACGCGAGCCGAACGCATTGCAAACATGGTGCCGCGATTGGGGCTGTATGCCCCGGCCCTTATGGCTCTATTTCGCGTTGGTGACGAAAGTCTGAATTGCTGTCAGGACAGCGCAATTACCTCGCCGTTAACCGACACCTCCCTTAGTGTGAGTGCGTTAATGGTGCGGAAAGCCTCCGCCATTGCGGCTTGCTTGTCTTTCCCCTCGCGTTTCGCCTTGCGGTACACGTCAAGGTCAATCGCGCGGAATAGGTGCGGATTGTCCGCTTGTGTTCGCGCCGCAACCTCGGACCCTTTGGCTTGATAACTCGCCGACTGCGAAATGATGAAGCGAATATTACGCAAATCGCCGTTTTTCTTGACGAATGTTGCGCGGCCGATCGTTCCCCGTTTCCGGAGCGCTGCCATCACATTCTCGGCGAAGATGATACGGGCATTGTCTGACAGCTTGGGAAGGATGACGTTCGGCCCTTTGGGTGTGCGCGGCATGGTGTGCGGTCCCGTGTTACTGATTCCCCGCATAGTGCCCTAGCGTCACCTCAATTGCGAGTGTGCGATGACATGTAGGTTAATATTTACCACATATGGTGACTCTGTTTGTGTTCCTAGTGGCGATATGCCATTTCTAGTGCCACGAACAACGAACGCGAGTAACGTCACCATGCCCCGACACTTTCGACACGATCGCCCCCACAAACGGGGCACTGAGCTAACTGCAGTCGAGCAAGCGCACGTTCTGCGGGCCTATTGCCACCGCTACACGGGCGAACACGTCCCTGCATGGGCGCGCGAGTTGAGGGGCGACGGTCGCCGCTATTGCGTCCAATTCTTGACGGATCGCGATTGGCTCGAAAACACGTTGTTTCAAGTCACGAAAACCGGGAAACTCGATTGCGGCGTAACTAGCTGCCATTCGTCCCCTACTTGGCCCTACGGTGTGGAGTAACGCAAATGTTGCAGTTTCCTAATGGCGAAACATTCGCCGCATACATTCGTCGCACGGGTCCGGAGGCTCGCGCCTTTTATGCTCGGCACGGTATTGGCTCGCTTTTGGCGCGCCCTATTGCCAATCCCAAACTTGCAAAAGGCCTAGATTTCGGTTTTCTCACGGCGCCGATGCATCTTGCCCCGGCTTCCCTCGGCGGTTTCAATGTGTGCCCCAAGGCAACGGCGGGATGCAAAGCCGCATGCCTTCACACGGCCGGAAATCCCGCCTATATGGCTGGCAAGGCCCGGTCCCGTGTTGCAAAGACTCGCGCCTTTTTCACGGATCGCCCCGCGTTCATGGTGGCATTGGTCCGCGAATTGGCAAAGCACGCGACGCGTGCGGCCGAATTGCGCATGGTGTGCGGCGTTCGGCTTAATGCAACGTCTGATATTCGTTGGGAAACAATCCCCGCCAATGGTGCGCGAAACGTCATGGAATTATTCCCGTCTACATCGTTCTATGACTACTCGAAAATAGCTAATCGCCGCAATCTGCCGTCGAATTATCGGCTGACGTTTTCGCTCGCCGAGAATAACGATGCTGACGCATTACATGCGTTGGTACACGGCGGAATGAATGTTGCCGTGGCTTTCAATGTGACCCGTGGTCACGAATTGCCCCGGACATTCGTTATCCAGGGGCATTCATTTCCCGTCATTGACGGGGACGTGCACGATTATAGGCCGGGGGACCCGCGCGGCGTCATTGTCGGGCTTAGGGCCAAGGGCCGCGCAATCGGGGACACATCGGGATTTGTGCGCGCCGCAGCGTGACCACAAGGCACAATTAACTCAAAAGTAACCATATAGAGTGACTAGAGGTGACTTGCTAGTGGCGATGTGTTTTTATAAGTCACATCAACACGGCGCCACGGCGCCACACAGAAAGGAAAATCACCATGACCGCCGCCACCTACGTGAAGCCGATCGCCAGCATCATTCGCGCCCCGGAAGCCCGTTGGGATGAGACGACTCAGGTTGAGCGGACCAATTCCGCCCGCAAGGCTGAGGCTTCTCGCCGCGCTGAAATGCGCAATCTCGTTTCGCAGTTTCGCCGCTAATCCAATCCCCCACGAAAAGGAATAACTCCCATGCTCTCGACTAACCGCATCAATTCCCCGATCTCGCGCGATGAGCTTATCGCCATGGTCCCCGCCGTGACTGCACTCGCGCCGCACTATTCCCGATCGGAACGCTACGGCCACGCGACGACGCTTGACGTTGTCGATGAGTTTCTGAGCCGGGGATATAACGTCACCGGGGCTGCCGTGGCTCGCGTGCGGAAGGAAGATCGTCGCGGCTATCAGCGCCACATGATCCGGCTTCGCCAGCCTTCCGCCGAGGTGCGACAGATCGGTGACAGCGTTCCCGAGGTGACCATTGTCAATTCGCACGATGGCACGTCATCCTTCCAGGTCAGCGCGGGATTGCTGCGCCTTGTGTGCCTCAATGGCCTAATGGTTGGCAATGCGTGGCAATCCTACCGCATCGCTCATCGCTCGCATATCGTGCCGCAAGTCATTGACGCGACCTATTCCGTTGTCGAGCAATTCGACGGCATCGCATCGCGAGTCGCGGACATGTCGCGGCTTATGCTGACGCGGGATCAGCAACACGCTTTCGCCACGCGTGCCCATGCGCTGCGGTTCAACCTGGAAAACGACGACGACGCGAGCGGCGACAATTCCGCCCCTCGCATCCTTCCGGCCCCCGATCGCATGCTTTCTGTGCGGCGTTTCGGGGACGCGGGGAATGATCTGTGGTCGGTCTTCAACCGCATTCAGGAGAACACGCTGCGCGGCGGTTTGGTGACTGTCGCACACGTCAATCGCCGCATGGCGCGCCGCACGTCCCGCCCCGTCGGCACGATCGATGGCGCGAACCGCATCAACCGGGCCCTTTGGGACATGGCGGAGGGCTACCTAGCTGCGGCGTGAATTCTTCTCACCGTCCGAACATGGTGAAACTCGCCGGGGAGAAATCCCCGGCTCTTTTTACCCTCTGCTAACCATGCAATGTGACTTTGGGTGCCTTTCTAGTGGCGATCTGTTACCTTGATGGCAGTCAAAATCACATCACAAGGCACCACACCATGACCGTAAAAACCGCATCCGGACAAGACGCTGGCAACGCTTCCGAGGCTCGTTTCATCCACGCTTACATCACGGCGGCCCTTTGGTCTTCGAATGATGAGAGCGACGACGCGGGCGGAAATCCGCTCGACGATAACTATACGGCCGACGATCTGGACCCCGACACTCGCGCGGAAATGGAAAAGGATTGCGCGGCCTTCATCGATCTTTTCTGGTCCGATCTGTTTCGCCCCGGCATCTATCAAGGCCGGTCCGGCGCCCATGCCGTCGAATTGGCGGGGCATGACTTTTGGCTGACGCGCAACGGCCACGGTTGCGGGTTTTGGGATGGCGACTGGCAAGAGCCCTTCGCCTCGCAAATGGACGCCTATTGCAAGCGGGTTGGGGAATACTCGCTTATTGTTGGCGACGATGGCCGCATTCATGGTATGGGGGGCTGACCATGCGATACCTAACCGACACGCTTCCGAACGCGAAAAGCTATGCCACGCGCAAGAACGCTATGGCAGCGCTAGAGCTAGCGCGCGGCCTTATCCCGGAAGGCGCCACAGTGCTGACCACACAACGGGATGACGGGCGCTGGCTCGCAGTCGTGGTCTATCGTCACACGCTCTATTACAATTTCCTCGCGCTAGCTGACCGGGGGATTGTCATCACAGACTAGGCGGGAATAGCCCCGGTCAAAAGCCGGGGCCCCGTCCCAAAACGGGACACACTTTTACTCCCCGTTTACCTTTCCGCGCAATTTTCTTGCGCAAAAGCGGACTTTTAAGCAATAATTAACCATTTCCCCATGTCCTAGACCGCATGTTTCGGGACATTCAGCGTTGGCACGACATTTGCCAGGACATGCGTTCCTGGTTCGTTCTCAATTTACCGGAAAATACCGCTTTTTATCCACTTTTTCCGCTGGGAGGGTTAAAAAACCGTTGACGAGCGGCCCTGTGGCCACTATGTTACAGGGTGTGGCCTTGTGGCAACAGGATTAATTTCCTGGGTTGTCTGCTTAAAAATGTCCTAAATGCCGCAGTTTAGGACTGTCCCGATTTGCGCCACCTCTTCACACTCCCCACATACTCTCCCTTGTGCACAGTGTGACATGCTCGCCACAGGGAGAGCAAGACCACTAAGGGCATTGTTCACTATCTTAGGGCAATTCGCCACGCCCTTACGCTTTCCCTCTTGACATTTCAGGCCCTTACCCCATGGGGGCACACTGTGCAGGCCCGTGCCCTAGCATACCCTACCTAGTACCCTAATACAACATGTTGCACACATGCACCACACACACCACATGACATAGTGTGTGATAGTATTGACACAATGTGTTGATGTAATCACATGTGTGAATACTGTCGCACTGTGCTATATCTACTACACATCGGACAATAACCACTAAGTCAAGTCACATTTCAACTATTACTCTACATGGTTACTACTTGGCAAATCCTAACGCGTATTCATCATACACATCGGACAGCTCGATCGTACTAATCCCATACGATCGTCCATAGATCGTCAATCATTCGATGTACAACCTATCAAGTGTACTCTTTCACCTTTCGTTAACCACGTCGAGGGGACCCAAGGCCCCCCACACCCGGGGGCACCAGATTTGCGACACCTAGGGTCTCGTTATATGAACTTAGGTTGCGGATGCATCCCTAGTTTCCCGACGCGGATGCCGCCCTCTCGATGCAGCGTCAGGCCCCAGATTTTGACTCCCACACGCACGCCCAGAACCTCCTGGACGGCGGTGTCGAACTCCTCGGACTGGTATGACCAGATCGCCGCCAGCTTGCCCGCCTCGACAGCCGTCAGGCGCCTGGATCGGGGCTTCCACTCTCGCGGCCCGCGCTTCTCCAACCAGCTCACACGATACATCGGACCATCCCCACATCGGACAATAGAAAATCAGACAATAAAAAACCCGACCATCACCTCCTCGGAACATCCAAGCGGAAACGGACCCCCTTCCGTCGGGACACCATATTTCTGCGCCAGGGCGTAGTGACGCCTGTCAAGGACAAAGCCTCCTGCCCGCGCCCAATCGAGCAGCGCGGTGATGCCTTCCTTCGAGTTCCACGGGATGTCGGGCTTCACCAGACGTCGCGCCCTCTCTTCAGCACCATCTGTTCTACGAACGGTTTCTGTCCGATGTGAGAAGGTCGCGAGGCGAAGCTCCATCACAACACCTCCGTCAGGATGCGCCAGGACTGCAGCATCGAGCCCTCGAAGGTGACCTCGATCGGCATACCCTGGAGCTGCTGGACGTGCTGGACCTGCGCGGCGTTCAGGAGATCACGGATGCGCAGGAACACCTCTCCCAGGCGGTTCACCTGATCGTCTCGAGACCAGTTCGCATACTCGCTGGGCCCCATGCCCCAGAAGCCCCAGAAGTCGTGGGTCCCCCATCCTGAGCCTCCGATCTTGAAACTCACACCGAGCTGAGCGTCCTGGTAACCGCCGTAACCGACGGTCACCTCTTCGATCTTGCCGAGCATCTTCTTCATCGGCGTTTCTCCATCGACCATCCCCTCAGACCGTCCCCTCAGACCGTCCCCTCAGACCGCCACAGGCGCGGGGATGTGCGGATGCGGGTGGTAGTCCCTGATCTGGAAGTCGTCGTACTCGAACTCCGTCACACACTTCCGGGACTTGATGATCTCCAACTGCGGGGACCTTTCTGCTGGACTGTCGTAGGGACCTCCCGTCGGCTCCCTCTTCAACTGCGTGAGCGCCGCCAGGGCGTGGTTCGTGTAGAGGTGCACGTCGCCGAAGCTGATGTAGAGACGTCCCGGCGTGTGTCCCGTCGTGTGCGCCATCATGTTCGTCAGCAGCGCGTAGCTCGCGATGTTGAACGGCACGCCGAGGAAGATGTCGGCGGAGCGCTGGTAGAGGTGGAGATCGAGATAGGGGACGATGTCGCCCGGCACGCGCCGCGAGTAGAACTGGAACAGCGCGTGACACGGCGACAGCGCCATCTTCGGAAGGTCCGCGACGTTCCACGCCGACACAATGATGCGCCGGGACTGTGGGTCCTCACGAAGCAGCCTCTGAGCTTCGAGAAGCTGATCGACTCCGCGACTATCGTCTTCGACGCGGACCAGCCGGAAGCCTCCGCGCGTCTGCGCGCTCTTGTTGCCGGTCCAGAGGTCAGAGAAGTTCTTCGCCTCGACCCCGTGCTGCGCACAGAAGGCGACGGTGTTTGTAAAGCTGTACTCTTTCCCGCCCTTCTCGACTACGATCCGTCGGACTTGCGTGGCTGCCATGTTTTCTGCAGGAGATACCCAAGAACACTCTTGCGGACCGTATCGGAACCCCGACCCCAGAATGTCCTTGTCGAGAACGTATGACCCGGGGTTCTTGGTTTTGTCTTCCCAGCCGGGAAGCGTCTCCACATCGCGTGCGAATTGTGCGAACTCCAACCACGCGTCACAGACATGGACGCCGCGTGCCCCATAGTATTTGTAGCTCGGGCTGTCTTCTGAGTAGCAGCGGGCAATCATGCCTTCCCAGGTCTTGGCGAGAGGGTGTCCTTCCTTGCCCGCACCATTCGCTACCCCGAGATAAGTCGGAGACAGCCCTGCCCGCAATTGCGGCCGAGGCTTAGGAATTGCCCGGATCGTGCCTCCGGCTCTCCGCCATTGATGGGAGTAGATTGGCCCCAGCTCGCCGTTCTTGTCAGCCCACTCGTCCCAGATCGTGACTCCCACGTCGTTGAGGGACTTCACGTTCGTGTCCCCGCGCATCATCCACAGAAGCTCGTGCGCGACCGCCTTGAAGGAGACCTTCTTCGTGGTCAGCAGCGGGAACGACCGCGACAGGTCGTGCTTCAGGTGCTCGCCGAACAGCGAGAACGTCCCGACACCCGTGCGGTCGTGACGCGACGTCGCCTCGGGTGAGTTCGCGAGCTTCGACAACAGCGCGAGGTAGCCGTAGTCGATGTTCCACTCGTGCTCGGCGGCGGACCGCCCGTGGTCGGTGTTGTCACGCATGGTCAGGCGCTCCCTTCCGTCTTCGGCGTTTCGATGATCCGGAGCTTGTGCTGGTACTTCTTCGCAAGCGCCTGGATGTGGTCGAGGTAGTATCCGTAGACGCCGCCCTTGTACTTCTGCCAGTGAGTCCACGCCTCGTTGAGCGTGAAGGTGCGGCAGCCCATCGTGACGTGCGGTCCGCGATACGTGTCCGGGATTTCGTACATCACGTAACCGCGCTCGGTGTCGGCGAACACGATCCGGAACGGACTCATCATCGAGCCGCTGAACGAGGTCGCGGTAGAGAGCTTGCTCTCGATGAAGTCCGTGCCGACGAGACGCGCACCCCCGAGATAGGCCCCGCGCAGATCACAGTCCTCGAACTGGGCATCAACCAGGATCGCGTCCTTGAAGTAGCAGTTGCGAAGATCACAGCCGATGAAACGCGCGTCGCGCAGAGAGGTGCGGGTGAAGGTGCCATCCCGCAGATCACAGTTCTCGAACAACGCGCCGTTGATACTCGCGTCGGCGAACCCGTAGTCCGACAAGCTCGGCCTCAAGTCGAGGTTCTCGTAGAGGGCCCCGGTGTATCGAAGACGGTCGTCGTGAGCCGTCCACAGGTCGTGTTTGCTCAGCGTGTCGAGGAGCTGCTGCGACGGCCTCACGCGCTTGGGACGGGAGTTGTTCGTTCGCGACTTCGTGCTCATGGCAGGCTCCAAATCTTCTGGTAGCAGGTGTCGCGGTCCCTCAGATCGTCCCAGGTCAATAGGACCGACTTGATCGAGGGACGCGTCGTGTAGTCGCGCGGAGTCTTGACGACCCACACACCCTTGCGAATGACGCGGAGCGTCATGCGGGGCGTGTGCCGCGAGGCGCGCCTGATGAAGTCACAGACGACGGCGAGATCACACAGGATCGCCTTCAAGTCGGCGGCTTCCTTCTCGGGAGACAGCGGGTACGCGGGCTTCTCGTCGGGCTTCTCGTCGGACGTGTCAGGCTTGTCTGTGATGACAGGCGCGCGCGGCTCGACGGGCTTGAAGAACGTCCCGGTGTCGTCCCTCCACCCCGCCGTCCTCTCGTGCCAGTAGTACATCCGGCCCGTCCTCCGGGACCAATAGCGGTCACCCTCCTCCGCGATGTTCTCGGGCGGATAGATCATGTGCGCGCCACGTACCTTGTGCTCGGGGATGTCACTCATAGACGTAGCTCTTCTGTGGGAGAGGTTTGCGGGAGGACAGACGGATGAAGCGCGCGTCGATGTAGGTCACGGCGTCGTAGGGTGCGTTCCGCATGGGGATCGACCGGTGACTGACTTGGATGTCGCGACCGATCGCGCGGACCCAGCGGATCAAGTTGTGCTCGATCCACTCTTCGAGGGTGACTTCTGCCCCGGTGAGGAGCAGAAGCTTCAGTGCGAGATCGCGGCGAAGCCAGCGGATCACGACGGCTGGCCCCCATCGTCCAGGGACGCCGCCGCCTTCATGACCGCCTTCTTCTCGGCGACCGCCGCGTCGATCTCCTCGGCGTTCTCGGGGAAGAGCAGCTTCTCCAGCTCCGCGAGATCATCCATGATGTCCTCGACCTTCTTGTCCGGCGCGAACTTCGCGATGAAACCACGCGTCATGCCCTGCGTGACGGCGGCGGCGTACTCGCCGACGGCGCTGACCGACACATGCTGCGTGAGGCCGAACTGCTGACGCGACATGCCCGAGATGGCACACGCGACGGTGGCGGCGATCTTCATGCCGTGCTCGGCGCCGTCGCTGTGGCCGCAGAAGTGGATGAAGAGACCCAGCAGGCGCTTCTCGGGCGGGAGGAAGCCGATCATGGTGAGAGCGGCGGAGACCATCTCCTGCACCTCCTCCTCGGCCCCTTGCTTCATCTGCTCGAACTGCTCCTGGCTCATTCCGTTCCGGATTTCCTTCCTGATCCTTTCGAGAGCCGTGCGGTTTTCGGGAGGAAGCTCAGGGATGGCAGACGGGATCGGCTGATCAGTCATGTTGAACTCCTGTTTGACGTCTGTGCTTGCTTTTGCGGCGCTGATTTTGCCGGTGAGTCACCGGCTCCAAATGTGCCGGGTTACAGCACCTTCGGTTCCTGCATGTGTGATCGAGCTGGACCTTGGTCGGCAGGTAGCCATGCACGCAGACCCAGGCCACGCGATGCGCAGCACAGGTGTGTCCGCGTATCTCCATGCGCGGGTATCCCCCGCCCCTGCCACTGCCACTGTCGCGTCCGAGCCAGAGCCAACATCCGTGCGACGTCTCCACACATCTCTGGCGGATCGAATGCAGGAGCTGAACTGGACGCAAGTTGTCATGTTTTGCGTCCATGCTTCTCGATCCAGTCCGAAGCGAAGGCGGCACAGATCGTCAGGGCGGCGCCGCCAAGCGCGACAGTCATGTTCTCTTGCGTCGCGTTGTACGGCTCGACGTACATGCCGATGGCGAGCAGCACGGTGAACGCACCGACGAAGCCGCCTGTGCAGACCACGAACACGTAGATGACGAACGTGGTCAGGGACATCACCACTGCCTCCAGCCGAGCCAGTATCGCGACATCAGGATGACCCATCCGCCCCACACCACGACGGGCCACAGCGTGAAGAGCATCGCGGTCCCTTGGACCAGCTCCGCACGCTCACGGGCTAAGCGCTCCGCTCGGCGTCTGCTCAAAGAGAAGTCGATAGTTGTTGTCCCCGGTGTCGAGAGCGAGTCGTTCGAGTCCGGCATCGGTGATCTTCCAGTAGATGTTGTTGAAGCTGTCCGGGCGCGACTTCGCGACGAACCCGCGCTGTTCGAGGCGCCGCAACGCCTTCATCGCCCACTGCGCGTAGCTCTTGCCCGCTGCTTCTGAGATCAGCCGACAGGTCGGCGCTTTGCAGCCGTTGGACCGGCGTGCCGCGAGGAACTGCAGGATGTTGCGATCCTTCTGGGTAGTGCTCATATGTCCTGCACCTCCCTGAAGTCCGGCACGACGCGACCGGCGAGACCGCAGTAGCCGTGATCGGTCTGGCGCATGAGCGTGACGCCGCCCCCTGAGTCACGGACCAGGGTGAAGCCTTCCTTGACCGCGTCGTGGACTTCTTTCTGAAACGCGTCGCGGCCGAGGTTCGAGATGGCTTTCGGCTTCGAGACGTGGCGAAGATCGTGCACCCACCGCCACATCATGCACTGCGAGGCGACGCACAGGCCTTGACCGCCGGGTGCGTTGTTGATGTGTGGACAGCGGCACTGCTTCGCCGCGCTCTCGGAGAGACTGGGCATCACGCCCTCCAGTCGTGGCGGCGGGCGAAGTCGTTGCCGAGACGGCCCGCGAACTCGGCGTGCAGGTGACGCTTGTCGAGCTTGTCGAGCGCCTTGCGCCACGCCACATGGGCGTCGATGACGAGCTTGGCGGTCGCGTTCGGCATGCCCTCGAACGACCACACCGGGATCGCCAGCAGCACTTCCTTGCGCTGCGACGACCAGATCGTCACAAGCGGGCGCGCGGCCCACGGCGTCGGGAACACGAGATCGTAGCTGTCCTCGGTGCGGGCGATGCGGGTGATCGGGGCGGCGCCGTAGACCATCTGATGCTGCTGGGAGGCACACATCAGGACGTCTTCGGAGACCTCCGTCGCCTGATTTTGCAGCGTGGTGCCCCGGCGGAAGGCGACGGCGCCGATCAGCGCGTCGTCGTAGAGCCGGACCTCCTCGTAGACGAGGCCCTGGTCACGCATGTACTTGGTCAGGCTTTCGACGGCGACGATGGCGGCTTCTGAGATCACGGCGGACCCTCCTGGTCGGTGACCCCTACCTAGCCTGATGTGATCGAGGATGACAATACGTCACCGGCTCCAACGGTTAACAGGAGATGTGCTGTCTCATATTGACACACACAGTAATCTAGGGTAACACTCGGGCTCCCGTTGTGTAACGAGCCTGTGAGGACCCTGGATGGCCCGCATTTCGACCAAGCGTACCCAGGCCCAAGATCGGCTGCAGCGAAAGGCCGTCCGCACCGCGCTCGATGCGCTCCCCGCCTGGGTCCACCCCATGGTTCTGATGATGTGGGAAGACTGGCGGATGGTGCGCGACTGCTGCGAAGGCGAGCGCGCCGTCAAAGACGCCGAAACGCTCTATCTGCCCGCCCAGGAGGGCATGGAGGACGGCGAGTACGCTGCGTTCCTGGAACGCGCCACCTTCTTCAACTTCACCGATCGGACCCGCGCGGCGCTTGTTGGAACGATTTTCCGCCGTTCGACGTCTATGAAGAACATTCCGGAGCGTGCGAAGCCGCTTCTGGAACAGTTTTCTATCGACGGCGCCCCGTTCCACCGCGTGATGACCACCGTGGCCCTGGAA